>ENA-ORXB01000059-ORXB01000059.1-sediment-metagenome-genome-assembly--contig:-NODE-59-length-296880-cov-23.030003_pt1 | contig 296880 bp, 277 predicted proteins | sample MGYA00237863_ERZ511475 | MGnify/ENA primary metagenome ERZ511475 (study PRJEB26305, sample SAMN06343858) | sediment metagenome | isolation source: hot spring sediment | place: Canada: British...
CCGGTGGCGATTGAGCAGGGTTTGCGGTTTGCGATTCGTGAGGGTGGTAAGACGGTCGGCGCTGGTGTCGTAACCCAAATAATTGAATAAGGAACATAAGAGATATGAGAGTAATCATCAGTCTTGCCTGCACGAATTGTAATAATAGAAATTATACAACGACCAAGGACAAGAAAAAACAGGCACGGTTAGAGATCAAAAAATACTGTAAATTCTGCCGGAAGCATACGGTTCATAAGGAAGTAAAATGACGCCGACAAATTTAGTGAATCTTTTAGGTATTTAGGTATTTAGGTATTTTATATTATGTTTAGGCCTGTAGCTCTAACGGTAGAGCATCCGGCTCCAAACCGGAGGGTTGGGGGTTCAAATCCCTCCAGGCCTGGGTATGGAAGAAAGTGATCAATAAAATTATTGAATACATAAAAAATGTTTATTTAGAAATGAAAAGGGTCTCCTGGCCAACCAGGAGTGAACTTGCCAATTCAACGGTTATTGTTATCCTTGTATCGGCCTTTGTTGCCCTTCTCATATTTGTTCTTGATCGTATTTTTACAGCACTTTTAGGCATTGTCATCAGATAAAAATATGAACTGGTATGTCGTGCATACATTAACCGGTCACGAGCAAAAAGTGAAAAGGATATTGGAAAGGGTGATAAAAGAGCAGGGGATGGAAAATTATTTCGGCAAAATCGTCATTCCTGTGGAAAATCTCATTAAGATAAAAAAAGGGAAAAAGGTAATGGAAGAGAGAAGGCTTTATCCTGGTTATATTGTTATTGAAATGGAACCGACGAATGAAGCGCTGAAACTTGTGAATTCTGTTCCCGGGGTTACCCATTTTCTTGGAACAAGGAATAAACCGATACCCTTAGGACAGGATGAAGTCAATGCGCTTTTAGCACAGGTTGAAGAATCTAAGAAAAAAGTTGTTACAAAAATACCTTTTGCAAAAGGTGAAAGGGTGGCTGTCATTGATGGACCATTTACTGATTTTGTGGGAACTGTGGAAGAGATATATCCTGAAAGAGAAAAGGTAAAAGTGATGGTAGTAATATTTGGAAGACCAACACCCATTGAACTTGGTTTTCACCAATTGAAGAGTTTCTGAAAGGAGTTTTATGGCGAAGAAAGTCATTGCCGTCGTTAAATTACAAATTCCCGGAGGCAGTGCTACACCAGCACCTCCAGTAGGACCTGCACTGGGTCAACACGGCGTGAATATTATGGAGTTCTGTAAAGCGTTCAATGCCGAAACCAAGAACCTTACAGGACTGGTCATTCCGGCAGTTGTTACTATTTATAATGACCGTTCCTTCACTTATGTCCTAAAAAGCCCTCCTGCCTCAATCCTTTTAAAACAAGCAGCAGGCATTGCCAAAGGTTCAGCCCAGCCCAATCGTAACAAAGTGGGTAAGATTACAAAAAAGCAACTTGAGGAGATTGCCCAGCGTAAAATGAAGGACCTGAATTGCGACAACCTTGAAAAGGCAATGAAAATAATTGAAGGGACGGCAAGAAATATGGGTATAATCGTGGAGCAGGAATGAAGAGATCAAAACGTTATAATGAAATATTATCAAAGATTGATAAAAATAAAAAATATTCTTTAAAAGAGGCGATTGAAACGATTAAGAATATTGCCAATGCCAAATGCAATGAATCTGTGGATATCGCAGTCAAGTTGAACATAAATATAAAGAAACAGGATCAGATGATCCGGGGAACTTCAGACCTACCTTATGGCACAGGAAAAACCAAGAAGATACTCGTTCTTACCAAAGGGGAAAAAGAAAAAGAAGCAAAGGAAGCGGGTGCTGACTATGTAGGTTTTGAGGAATACATAGAAAAAATAAAATCGGGCTGGATTGATTTTGATAATGTAATAGCAACCCCTGATGCGATGTCTGAAGTGGGCAAACTTGGTAAAATCCTCGGTCCTAAAGGTTTAATGCCATCCCCAAAGACTGGAACCGTAACATTTGAAGTGGGCAATCAGGTGAAGGCATTGAAAAAAGGAAAGATTGAATTCAAGTCTGATAAAGGCGGCTGCGTGCATGCACTTGTTGGCAAAGTATCATTTCCCGTTGAACATCTTGAAGCCAATATTCAAACATTCATACAGGATCTCCTTGCTGCCAAGCCCTCTGCAGTCAAAGGACAATTCATAAAATCTATCACACTCTCTTCCACTTTTGGACCTGGAATTACATTAAATGAAAAAGAGTTCCTAAAATCAAAATAGGATAAAATATATATCAATAAAATGGGAGGAATGAATGCCATCGCAAAGAAATGTTGAAACCCTGAAAAAGAGCACAGAAATGATGAAAAACGGCAAGGCATTCTATTTTACTGAGTTCACCGGGCTTAATGTCCAGCAATTAGAAAATCTACGGCGGGAATTGAAAAAGAATCAATGCAATTATCTGGTAATCAAAAACACACTGGGACTTCTGGCATTGAAAAATTTGGGTTATGAAATTGAGCCTATAAAGAAGATACTTTATGGACCGATCGGTATAGCGATTGCTTATGATGACCCGCTTATTCCGACCAAGATTCTAAAAGAAGTTCAGGGTCTAAAGATCAAAGGTGCTTTTGTTGAAGGAAATATTTATGATGCTGGTGGGGTTGCCGAACTCGCAAAGATACCTTCAAAAGCAGTTCTTTTGCAATCAATTGTTGGTTCGTTGAATCTGCTCGGCAATCTTGTTAACACCTTAAACAGCATTATGCAAAATTTTGTTTATACTGTTGATGGAATTAAAAATAAAATTAATAGTTAAATAAGGGGGTAAGCAATGACAACAAAAACAAAAAGAAGCGTTGCTGAATTGGTTGATGATATAAGCAACCTTACTGTTCTTGAACTCTCAGAACTTGTAAAAGCACTCCAGGAAAAATTTGGAGTTACTGCATCTGCCCCGGTTCAGGTTGTGGCTCAAGCGGTTCCTGGTGCCGAACCGGCAAAGGCAGCAGCAGAAGAAAAGAGTGAATTTACCATAACATTAACCGCCAGTGGTGATAAGAAGATACAAGTTCTAAAGGTGCTGAGAGAACTCACTGGTTTGGGGCTGAAAGAGGCAAAGGACCTCGTTGACAACCCTCCAAAAGTAATAAAAGAAGGAGCCACAAAAGAAGAGGCGCAGAATTTCAAAACCAAACTTGAAGAAGTCGGGGCAACGGTTGAAGTAAAATAAGAATAGTTATTGGGTTGGGATTTTATGCCTGAAATGTTCGGCATCCCAACCCAATAACTATTGATTAAATAGGAGGCATATGAATAATATAATTGATTTTTCAAAAAATAAAGTCGCATTTGACATGCCCCATCTTCTTGAGATTCAAACCGAATCATATAAAAAGTTTCGGGATGTTGCTTTAGGAAGAATATTTAACGAGGCATTTCCGGTAATTGGTATCCATAATAAATACGAGTTGCGTTACATATCTCATCGCCTCGGTGCTCCTAAATACTCGGTTCAGGAAGCGATTGAAAAAGGGGTAACATATTCCCTGCCTTTGAGGGTCAGTTTTCAGTTATTATCTAAAGAGGAAAATGCCCTTCGTTCGGTTATAGAACAGGAGATATACTTATGTGATCTGCCATTAATGACCCACAGAGGAACATTCATTATTAATGGCGTGGAAAGGGTGATAGTAAATCAAATTCATCGCTCGCCTGGTGTGTATTTTAGTGAAGAGAGTGATAATTACTCCGCAATGGTGATCCCTTATCATGGCCAGTGGATAGAGTTCATTGTTGATCCACAAAATATATTATGGGCTATCCTCGACCGTAAGAAAAGAATTTCCGGAACACTCTTTTTAAAAAGTCTTGGTTATATAAAAAATGAAGATATTGTAAACCTCTTTTACACAACAAAGGTCGTAGACTTGGACCAGGCAAAAAATTATTTCCTTGCCGAAAGGTTTGAATTTGATGATGTCCAGCTGGAGGTTCTTGATCTTATAGATGAAACAAATTATGAGATTTTAAAGGACAATTCTGTTAAAAAGGTAAAGATCGTAGATGCACAGGATGCAGGACTTTCCATTCTTGCAAATACAATAAAAAAAGACCCGGAAAAAATATCAAATGTGGAAGATGCCGCCCGAAAGATTTACTCGTTGTTAAGGTCTATTCCACCTCCGACTCCGGAATTTGCAATAAATTACATAAATGACCTCCTTTTCAATAAGAATTATTTTGATCTTGGTGAGGTCGGGCGTTTTAAAATAAACCAGCGATTGGATATCAAAAAAGATCTGACCAACACAACCTTCACCAAAGATGATTTAATCAAGGTATTAAAGGAATTATTACGATTTGCCAATAAAGAATTTGAACCGGATGATATTGATCATCTTGGTAATAGGCGTGTCCGTCGTGTGGGTGAGTTATTAGAGACTCAATTTAAACAGGCGATAAACCAGCTGATTCAGAGTATAAAAGAAAAGGCTTCTTTGATGGAAGAAAAAGACCTCACACCCCAAGATCTTATCAATCCTCACCTCGTCTCTAACATTCTAATGAAATTTTTTACTACATCTCAGTTATCACAATTTATGGAGCAGACAAATCCAATATCAGAAATGACCCACAAACGTCGTATCTCTTCACTGGGTCAGGGTGGACTTACCAGGCAGACCGCAGGCTTTGAGGTCCGCGATGTCCATTATTCCCATTACGGTCGTATTTGTCCCATAGAGACGCCTGAAGGTCCTAATATTGGATTGATTTCAAGTTTATCCAGTTACGCCCGAATAGATGAATACGGATTTATTGTGACACCATACTGGGAAGTAAAAAATGGAGTGGTAAAAAACAAATTTGTCTATCTGCGGGCGGATGAAGAAGACAAATACACAATTGCCCAGGCTAATACACCTGTGGACAAAAATGGCAAGATTTTAGCCGACCGTGTTCTCTGTCGCAGAAAGGGTGAATTTCCAATGGTTCCACCCGAAGAAGTAGATTATATGGATGTTTCGCCAGAACAGGTATTCAGTCCAACCGCTTCATTGATACCTTTCTTGGAACACGATGACGCGGATAGAGCCCTGATGGGTTCAAATATGCAACGTCAGGCAGTACCCTTAATAGATCCTGATATACCGTTCGTTCAAACAGGTATGGAGAGCAAAGTTGCCCGGGACTCCGGCACAATGCTTATCGCCGATGACGATGGGGTTGTGGATTATGTAGATGCAAATCAAATTGTTGTAAAAAACAATAAAGGCAGAAAGATAAAATATCAACTCTCCAAATTCCTCCGTTCCAATCAAAACACCTGTATCAACCAAAGGCCTTTGGTGAAGATTGGAGATACGATTAAAAAGGGCCAGATTCTTGCTGATGGATATGCTACGAAAGAAGGTGTCCTTGCACTTGGCAAAAATGTCCTCGTAGCCTTTCTACCCTATCTTGGTTATAATTTTGAAGATGCAGTTGTAGTAAGTGAACGGTTATTAAGAGATGACACCTTCACATCCATTCATATCCTTGAATTTGATTGCGAAGTGAGGGAAACAAAGTTGGGTCCCGAGGAAATAACTCGAGATATTCCAGGAATTCCCGAGACTATGTGCAAAGACCTTGACCAATTTGGTATAGTCCGTATTGGCGCCGAGGTTGGACCGGATGATATACTTGTAGGAAAGATAACACCAAAAGGAGAAAGTGAACTAACACCAGAGGAACGATTGATGAGAGCAATTTTTGTTGAAAAATCAACCAATGTTCGTGATACATCCCTTAGGGTAGAACCCGGTGTTGAAGGTGTTGTCATTGATGTGCGTGTTTTAACGCGTAGAACTACAGACCCACTTGCAAAGGCAGTGATGGAAGAAAGGGAAAAGAAAATTAAACAGGATTTTATCCAGGCACACAATGAGATTATTGCTGCCCGCAATGAATCCTTAAAACAACTATTAAAAGACCAAACCGCGCTGTCAACCATTCGTGATGATAAAGAAAGAGTGATTTTAAAGAAAGGACAAACATTTGATGATGAATTTTTCAATAATCTTGCCACTGAAAAAATAACTGCCGATGATAAATTTGTTGATAATGAAAAACTAAATGAAAAAATAATTAAGTTGATCAATGAATACCAGGAGATTCTCCAGCAACTCAAGGCGGACGAAAAAATTGAGAAAGATAAATTAATGCGTGGAGATGAATTACCTTACGGAGTTTTAAAAATAGTTAAGGTATATATCGCCCAGAAAAGGAAGATCTCGGTTGGGGATAAAATGGCTGGGAGACACGGAAATAAAGGTGTTGTTGCAAAAATAGTCCCCGAAGAGGATATGCCTTACCTTGCTGATGGAACCCCGATCGACATTGTTCTGAATCCACTCGGTGTTCCATCAAGGATGAATGTCGGGCAAATTCTTGAAACCCATCTGGGCTGGGCAGCCGATAAAATAAAATTCTATGCCCTTTCCCCAGTTTTTAATGGTGCCACTGTTGGTGAAATCAAAGAAAAATTAAAAGAGGCTGGATTACCAGAGTCTGGTCAGGTCACCCTTTATGATGGTAGAACCGGAATGCAATTTGATTCTGAAGTCACTGTCGGATATATGTATATGTTGAAACTGATTCATATGGTGGATGAAAAAATGCATGCCCGTTCCAGCGGACCTTATTCACTCATCACCCAGCAGCCACTCGGTGGAAAGGCACAATTCGGTGGTCAGAGACTCGGTGAAATGGAGGTATGGGCACTTGAGGCATACGGTGCTGCGTATTCACTTCAAGAAATGCTGACGGTGAAATCGGATGATGTGGATGGAAGAGCCGCGATGTATGAAGCATTGATACGTGGTAAAAATCCTCCAAAACCTCGAGCACCTGCATCCTTTAATGTATTATTGAAAGAATTGCAAGGGCTATGTTTAAATGTAAGTTTTGAGAAAAAGGAGGAGTCTAATGAAGCATAATCCTCCGGAATCGTTTGATTTTGCAGATTTTACTGGAATAAAATTAAGCCTTGCTTCTCCTGAAGTAATTTTGTCCTGGTCAAAAGGAGAAGTCACAAGGGCTGATACGATAAATTATAGAACCCAGCGACCGGAAAAGGATGGCCTGTTCTGCGAAAAAATATTTGGTCCTGTAAAGGATTATGAATGTGCCTGTGGAAAATATAAAAAAGCAAAATACAAGGGAACTGTATGTGACCGATGCGGTGTAGAAGTCCTTCCCGCATCAGTGCGCAGGGAAAGGATGGGACATATTGACCTTGCTGTTCCGGTTGCCCATATCTTCTTTTACAAAATTCCACCCAGTAAGATCGGTCTGCTCTTAGATTTGACAATAAACCAGTTGGAAAGAATATTAAATTATGAAGATTATATAGTAGTAGAACCCGGAAATTCACCCTACGCAAAAGGAAGAATCCTCAACGAAGAAGAATATCAGGAAACAAGAACAAAAAATTATGAAGGGCTCAGAGTAGATACCGGCGGACAGCCTATTTATGACCTCCTGAAAGAGATTGATTTAGAAAACCTCGCCGCAGAATTGAGAACGAAACTGGAGAAAGAAACGCTTGAGGCAAGAAGGATTAAATTATTGAATAAATTAAAACTCGTCGAGGCATTGAGACTTTCGGGGAATCGTCCAGAATGGATGATGCTAACAAGAATCCCGGTAATTCCACCGGATTTGAGACCTCTGGTAGCACTTGAAGGTGGGAGGTATGCTACAAGTGACCTGAATGACCTTTATAAAAGGGTGATCACACGAAACAATCGTGTGAAACAACTGCTTTCGGGAATTAAAACACCTGAGGTGATTGTCCGCAATGAAAAAAGAATGCTTCAGGATGCAGTCGATGCACTTCTTGATAATTCACGACGAACAAGACCAATTAAAGGAAGAGGCAATAGACCCTTAAAATCTCTTGCCGATGCATTAAAGGGCAAACAGGGAAGATTCCGCAGGAATTTGCTGGGTAAGAGGGTAGATTATTCTGGGCGTTCGGTGATAGTCGTTGACCCGAATCTCAGGTTATACGAATGTGGTATTCCGAAAGAAATGGCACTTGAATTATTCAAACCTATGATCATTCGAAAACTTGAGGATAGAGGGGTGGTGGATTCAGAAAGAAGTGCGCGCAGACTTGTTCGCTCCCGTTCGGCTGAAGTTTACGAAATATTAGAAGAGGTAATAAAGGAACATCCTGTTTTATTGAATAGGGCGCCAACACTCCATCGTGTCTCAATCCAGGCATTCCTGCCCGTCTTAAAAGAAGGACGTGCTATCGCTATTCACCCGCTTGTCTGTGTGCCTTATAATGCAGATTTCGATGGTGACACAATGAGTGTTCACATACCACTATCACCCGAGGCGATAATGGAATCATATCTGTTGATGCTCTCCATTCACAACATCAGAAGTCCAGCAAACGGCAAGGCAATGATGATTCCTACCCAGGATATAGTCATTGGCCTACATTATCTTACAAAGATCCGCAATAATTCCAAACCGTTCAAAGTATATGATGATATTGATGAAATAAACTTTGCATTAGAAAATAAGTATATTTCTCTCCACGATGTAATAATATATAAATACAAAGATAAAAAGATTGAAACCACACCAGGAAGAGTAATATTCAACCAATTCTTACCCGAAGAGATGCGTTTTAAAAATGAAACTTTAACCAAAAAAAGGATTGCTGCAATCGTTGATGAATGTCTGAACAAATTTGGCACCACAAAGACGGTAGAATTGCTTGATAATATAAAAAAACTTGGCTTTGAATATGCGACCCGCTCAGGATTGACCATAGGAATTGATGATATGAAGAGTCCAAAGAATAAAGAAAAGTTATGGGATGAGGGATTAAAAGAAATCACTGATATTAATAATGCACATAAAAGAGGACTGATCTCTGAAACGGAAAGATACAATAAAGTTATAGATACCTGGACAAAAGTCGCAAGTGATATAGAAGAAGAATTGATTAATGAATTAGGCCAGGATCGTGATGGATTTAATCCCCTGTATATGATGGTAGAGTCAGGTGCAAGGGGGTCAAGAAATCAGGCAAATCAGATATGTGGCTTACGGGGCTTAATGTCTAAGCCACAACGTAAGGTGAGTGCAGTTCAGATTATCGAAACACCCATAAAATCATCCTGTAAAGAAGGTCTCACTGTTCTTGAATATTTTATATCCACCCACGGGGCAAGAAAAGGACTGGCTGATACTGCCTTAAAAACTGCAGATGCCGGATATCTAACAAGAAGACTTGTGGATGTGGCGCAAAATGTTACTATCACCATTGAAGACTGCGGGACAATCCTTGGACAGGAAATCACGGCTTTAAAAGAAGGTGAAAAAATAGTTGAACCATTGAGTGAAAGAATCAAAGGACGCGTTGCGCTCATAGATGTTATTGATCCGACCACGAATGAGGTTATGGTGAAGGCGGGCGAGGAGATAGACGATGTTACAGCCGAGAAAATAGAAAAAAGAGGTATCAGTAGTGTAAAAGTCAGATCGATTTTGACCTGTGAGGCACCGGTAGGCCTGTGTGCCAAATGCTATGGAAGAAATCTCGCTACGGGCAGGATGGTAGAACTTGGTGAGGCTGTGGGGATTATAGCTGCTCAATCAATCGGTGAACCTGGCACCCAACTTACCTTGAGAACATTCCATGTTGGTGGAGCTGCACTCAGAATTGCAGAAAGTACTGAGCGCACCGCTGATTTTGACGGTGAGATTGTGTTTGAGAAACTTTCTGTAGTCGAAAATGCTGCCGGAAGGCTGGTCAGTTTAAATGACAAGGGAAGGATAATATTAAAAAGCAAAGAGGCGTCAAAAGAAAAGGTGCGCAAAACCATATATAATATTCCAATCGGTGCTATAATCTATGTAAAAGAAAAACAGACTGTCAAAGAAGGTGAAATATTATTTGAATGGGATCCTTATTCTATTCCCATTGTATCACCTGTCGGAGGCAAAGTAAAATACAAAGACATAGAACCGAACTTGACACTTCAGGAGAACTGGGTTGATGAAAGATCTGGAGGCAAGCAGGTGGTTATCGTTGAAGACCGTATGCGCAAACTCCATCCCAAAATAATTATCTGTGACCCGAAGACAGAAAAAGAAATAAAGAGTTTTTCTATCCCTGCCGGGGCGTATCTTATGGTAAAAAAGGACGAAACAATAACCCCAGGTGCTTTGATTGCACGTATTCCAAAAGAAATCGGAAAGAGCAAAGACATCACTGGTGGACTCCCCAGGGTTGAGGAACTTTTTGAGGCAAAATATGTAAAAGATGCTGCTGTAGTTTCAGAGATTGATGGCGTTGTGGATATTGAAGAGGAAAAAGGAACCTGGATAATCACGGTAACGCCTGAAGCTGGAGATAAAAAGATTTACAAGATACCCACATCAAGATATCTAAAAGTTCATTCTGGAGAACAAATAAAGGCAGGCGACCCGCTGTGTGAAGGACCCATAGATCCCCATGATATTTTGAGAATCAAAGGTCCAATGGAAACCCAGAGATTTTTAGTCAACGAAATCCTTGAGGTCTATAGAATACAGGATGTGAAGATCGATGATAAGCATATTGAGGTGATTGTGCGCCAGATGTTACAAAAAGTAAAAATTGAAGATCCCGGAACCACACCCTTTGTGAGCGGCGAGATTCTTGATAAAAGAAGAGTAATAGAGAAAAATCAAGAATTAATGGCAGTTGAAGGTGAATATGTCAAACCCGCAACATATCGGCCACAACTATTAGGAATAACCAGGGCTGCCCTCTCCAGTGAATCTTTCTTCTCCGCTGCTTCATTCCAGGAAACAGCCAAAGTCCTTGCGGATGCATCGGTTGAAGGAAAAATTGATAATCTCGAAGGGCTAAAAGAAAATGTTATTGTAGGAAGAATAATTCCGGCCGGAACTGGATTCAGAAAATTCCAGAAGATAGAACTGGTTGATGAAAAATCAGCCGAGGTTGAAGCAGGGTAAAATTCTACAATCTCAAACCAAAAAAGTGATTTAGAACTTCACGCATAAATATAACCACCGGAACGGCAAGGATCAGTCCCCAGAATCCTGCGATTGTTCCACCCAGAATAAGGGCAAGCATCACGATTGCTGGATTTAAACGCGCTGCCTTACCGATAATTACCGGGCCCAGAAAAAGATTTTCCAATAATTGCTCACCTAAATAAACCGCCAATATTTTTATTATGGTTATCATAGCAGGAGGTGTAAAAAGTCCCACAAAGATAGCGATAACAAGGCCTAATACAAAACCCACATTCGGGATTAAATTACACAGACCTGCAACAATCCCTAAAAAAACATAATATCTTATCCCTAACAACCATAACATAAAACCAATGATAAAGCCCACCACAATCATCAGAATAAATTGTCCCCGAAAATACCGGGAAAAACTCACATTAAGTTTTTTGATAAAACTATTAAAACCCTGATGTTCTTCTTCAGGCAATAAATTTTTCATCCATTCGGCAATCTTTTCACGGTCCGCAAGCAAAATATAAGATATAATAGGGGCCAAAATAAAATTGTATAAAAGAAATATTATCCCTTTTACACCCTGGCCAATCTGTAAAATTGTCTGGAGCAAACCATTCAGCAGGGTTCCAAAATAATTATTTATTGCATTGAGCACTACCTCCTGATTTAGTGTAATACCAACCGCAGCAAGCCTCTGGATAATTCCGCTAAAAAAAACTTTACTTTGATCAACCAATTCGGGCATCTTTTCTATTAAAATTTTGATCTCACCGATAAGGTTTATGACCAATAAAAATATAATAAATGGAACATGTGCAATCAAGGGCAAAAGGACTATCAGGATTGCCAGAGCCCGGGGTATCTTTTTCTGTTCTAACCTATCAATGAGCGGGGCAACAATATACGCAATACCGGTTCCTATGATAAATGGTATGAGTATAGAAAAATAATAGATAATGACATAGCCACACAATAAAAAAAGGGTTGCAAAAAACACTGGCCTTATCTCTTTTGTCCGTCTATACTGCCACAGAATGAATATTGCCAGAACCAGTAACCAGACTGGTGTAAAAACCCTGGATACAAGGACAAAGATCAAAAGAATCGCAATTGCAAAATATGGCAATATTCTTTCCATTATCTGAGTATATTCAGTAAATTATCTAAATCAAGTAAAAAATTTCTTTATTTACACTCATCGCTCCAGATAATGATAGGCACTGATTGCGGCCTGGGCACCCTCACTACAAGCTACTACAACTTGACGGATCTTCTTTGCCCGCACATCTCCGGCAGCAAAAATTCCCGGAATGGATGTTTCATAATTTTCGCTGGTGATGATAAATCCATTTTCATCAGTCTTTAAAATACCTTTTATAAATTCTGAATTTGGTATTAATCCCACATAAATAAATAGACCACTCACTTTAATTTGCATCTCTTCACCAGTTTTCCGATTCTTAATTTTTATTGACTCCACACGCGTCTCGCCATCGATGCTTACAACCTCAGACCCGAGCAGAAATTTCACATTTTCTTTATCAACAAAATAATCGTATAGAATCTTATCGGCAGTTACCCTGGGCAAAAATTCAACAAATGTAATGGACCGAACAAATTTCAAAAGAAAACGCCCTTCCTGTAACCCTGAATTTCCACAACCAATGATTGCAATATCCTGATTTTTGAAAAGAGGACCATCACAGGTAGCACAGTAACTCACACCTCTACCCAAAAACTTTTCCTCACCCGGGACATTCAATCTGCGTGGAGACGAACCCGTTGCAATGATCATGGTTTGTGCTAAAACCTCAGTGTTATCCAGGTGGATATAAAATATTCCATTTTCTTTTTTTATACCCTTTACCTCTCCATTCTTTATCTCAACGCCAAAGCGCTGACATTGTTTTTTCATCAAATCACCCAGCTGGCTTCCAGTTATACCTTCAGGAAATCCAGGATAATTTTCAACCAGATCAGTGGTCGTCATAATACCACCCGGTATTCCCTTTTCAATAAGAACTGTATCCAATCCTGATCGGGCTCCATATATGCCGGCTGTCAAACCTGCGGGGCCCGCTCCAACAACCAATAAATCATAGATTCTATTATTCATCATTCAACCTCATAAAAAAACAAAATTTCAAATCCTACCCTGTAATTTTAATCCACCTGCCTTCTCAGGAAGGTTGGTATATCAAGGTCATTGGGATTATAAGCCTTTTCTTTTGTTTCTTTTTTGGCTTCGCGCCGTTTGAAAGTTGGCCAGTCATAATTCTCAGCCCGTGCCCCAACATCAATCTTTGATTCGGTGATCTCCTCTGTAATACCAGTTGCAACAACAAGTATCTGGACCTTATTATTCATAGTTTCGTCCACCACGAGTCCAATTTTAGCGTTAACATCCGTATTATTAACCGAACCCATTATAAGATTTGCTGCTTCAGTAACTTCTTTTATCTTAACATCAGAACCACTGATATTTATCAAAATACCCCTTGCACTATTGATTGATATATTGTCCAGAAGCGGTGAAGATATTGCTGCCTGTGCTGCCTGGGTTGCCCGATTTTCACCTTCGCTTATACCAAGTCCGAGTATTGCCTTGCCTTTTTCAGTCATCACTGCACGAACATCAGCAAAATCAAGGTTCATAATACCAGGTTTTGTTATCAATTCTGCAATTCCCTTGATTGCGTTAAAGAGCACAATATTTCCCGCCTTGAGTGTATCAACTGCATTTTGATCCTGGGGAAATACCATATTTATCTTATCATTGGGTATACAGATCAATGTATCAACAATTTCACCAAGTTCTTCAATACCCCTTTCTGCTATCCTCAATTTTCTTGGTGCCTCATGACTCCAGGGTTTAGTTACCACAGCAACGACAAGGGCGCCCGCATCCTTTGCCTCTTTGGCAATTACTGGAGATGCACCGGTTCCTGTGCCACCGCCTTCACCACAGGCGATAAAAATCATATCTGCATCCTTAACAATATTTTTTATCTCTTCCCTTGATTCTTCTGCTGCCTTACGTCCCATCTCCGGATCACCACCTGCACCAAGGCCCCTTGTCAAATTTATCCCGATCTGAATTTTCTCAGAAGCCTGACAATAATATTGAAGATGCTGGGCATCGGTATTAACTGCAACCAGTTCAACCCCTTCAATACCAAAGGTATGGGCGAAGCTTACTGTATTACACCCAGCCCCACCAACACCAATCAGTTTTATTTTGGCACAAAATTTTGGCTCTTGGACCAAACCTAACATAATACCTCCTTTCAAAAATATTTGTTAAACAGGTCTTCAAACCTTTTTTTAAGTGCTTCAATGATACTCATACCTTTTTCGCGCTGAATGAGCGAAACATTCTTTTTTTCAAAGCCATATAGTATCAACCCTACACCGGTGGCATATATGGGATCAAGAATTATATCCGTAAGACCACCAATCTTCTTGGGTATACCGATCTTCACCGGTAAATTAAAGATTTCTTCAGCGAACCGATCAAGACTTCCAAGTCTCGCTGTGCCACCGGTTATAACGACCCCTGCACCAAGGACATCTGCATATCCACTCTTTTTTATCTCGCGATTTGCAATCATTAAAATTTCCTCTACCCTTGGACTAACTATATTATGCAATGCCTCCTTGGTTATTACCCTGTCTTCCCGCCCACCGATTCCAGGGACCTTTATCTCTTCTTGTTTTTCTTCTTCTTTCAGGGTTAATGTTGCGTATTTTTTCTTTATTGCCTCCGCCTGATTGTGTGGCGTCCTTATGCCAATCGCTATATCATTTGTGATATATTCGCCACCAAGAGGAATCACCTGTGAATAACGGATTGAACCATCATAAAATATTGCAAGGTCAGTCGTTCCGCCACCGATATCAAGCAGGCATACACCCAGATCGAGTTCATCAGGTTGCAAAACAGCATATGATGATGCCAGTGGCTGTAACACAAGATCTTTCACCTTCAAGCCTGCACGATGGAGTGCAGTATAAATATTCTGAGCCGAAGCAATCGCCGCAGTTACAATATGTACTTCTGCCTCAAGTTTTACCCCACTCATTCCAATAGGATCCTTTATCCCCCTTTCGTTATCCACAATATATTCAATGGGAATTGCGTGAATAATTTCACGGTCCATTGGCAAAATTATTGCCTTTGCCTGCTCAATGACCCGTTCAATATCACGCTTTGTAATTGTTCCCCCAGTTCTTGATGTGGCAATCATTGCATGGGCATTAATACTCTCAATATGGGAACCTGAGATACCAGCATAACAGGAATCAACCCTCACACCTGCCATTTTTGATGCCTCTTCAATTGCTTTTTTAATTGATGTTATTGCCTTTTCTAAGTTGACAATAACCCCTCTTTTCATACCATAGGAAGGCGTTGAACCAACACCTACGATCTTCAGTTCATTATCTTCAACCTCAGCAATGATTGCTGCCACCTTAGTTGTTCCAAGATCTACTCCTACGATTTTATCTTTTTTTGCCATGCACACCTCCCGGGGTGCTCAATGACCAGATTTTTTTATCTATTAAAAATATATTAAAAAACATCCTACCTCACTATTATTTGTCTTCTAAATCGCATATCAATAACTGTATAATCAGGGATTGTATCGAGTCTCAGAAGATTTATTAGTTCCCTTTTCTTATTCAAATCATTCAGTCCCATTATAAATCTTTTGCCATTATATTCAACAATACCTTCGCTCTCAGAAACTATATGTGCCTCAGGAATAACCTCATTCAGGGCGATATATTTTTCTCTTTTCCTCACCTGTGAAAATAAAATAAATTGCATCAGGAAGAAAATAATTAAACACGCTATTACTATTGCAATCACATATTTAATCATTTTAAAATCCTCACCTCCGGTTCAAGTTCAACCCCTTTTATTTCTTTTACTCTTTTTTTCACAATCTTTACAAGGTTTAACACATCTTCAGCCTTTGCCTCACCCCGATTGATAATGAAATTAGCATGTTTTTTGCTGATCACAGCATCCCCAACCCGAAGACCTTTTAAACCACATTCCTCTATTAACCTACCTGCACTCAATGGCTTTGGATTTTTAAAAAATGAACCAGCGGATAATCCTTTCGGCTGTTTTTGCCGGCGCATTTTCAAGAGTTCTTTAATCTTTCTTTTGGTGGTCTTTTTTTCACCCCTTCTCAATTTTAGTTCTACTTCAAAAATAATAGAATTATCCGGAATACTTGAGTAGCGATAGGCAAATTTAATTTTTTCACGAGATAATTTTTTAACTCGGGCTTTTGAATCGAGTATGCTTACTCGTTTTACAATCTCCGAAATTGACTTTCCAAAGGCACCTGCATTCCCTTTTACTGCACCACCGATTGAACCCGGGATCCCTGCAAGAAATTCCATACCACTGTATCCTGATTCAACAGCTTTATTTATAAAGTTTTTTATAAGTGCACCTCCTCCACATAAAAATATATTTTTTGTTCTATCTATTTTCCTAAATTCACCCATGAGTTTAATAACAACACCATTAAAACCTTTGTCTGGGAATAATATATTTGTTCCTTCACCAATGACCATAAATTTTAATCGCCATTTATTGATCAACTCTATTGTCTTTAGTAATGCCTTCAGATTATAAATCTTTATCAAATAACGGGCATTACCGCCAATTCGTAATGAAGAATAGTTTTTAAGTGGTTCATTTTCAAAAACCTTTATTCCTTTTATTTCTTTAAACAGATTCTTCATTCCAATTCCTTTAACAATAAAGGTATAATTCGATTAATATCACCCGCACCCTGAACGATTATAATATCACCGCGCTGTGCAGTATGTTTCAGATACTCTACAATACCACCAAAGGAATTAATAAAATGCACATTTTCTTGTTCCTTACCTATTCTTCGTGCAAGGGCTTCGCCATTGATCCCAGGAATTGGTATCTCATGGGCAGAATATATTTCTGTCACGATTACAATATTTGCAAATATAAATGCCCTGCTGAACTGATCAAAGAGATAATAGGTTCTTGTATAACGATGGGGCTGGAATACAGATATTATTCTTTTATCAGGAAAATATTCTTTTAAGGTCTGAAGTGTTACACTGATTTCAGTAGGATGGTGTCCATAATCCTCAAATATCATAATCTGATTAACAGTTCCGCGATGTTCAATTCTTCTGTGCACGCCTTTGAATTTTTTCAGGGCATCTTTAATTTTTGCAATTTCAATCCCCAGTTCCAGGCCCACCCCTATAGAGGCAAGGCTATTTACAACATTATGCCGGCCCGGAACATTTATTTCAAAATTTCCAAGAAACTTATTATTCCAGGAAACTTTAAAAATCGTGCCAAAATGAATTCTTTCAAGTCCATATGCGCGTAAATGGGCAATTTGATTCAACCCATACAAAATGACCCTTCTTTTTATGCGTTCCCTGATATTTAAATTACTTGGTGAATCAGCACATAGTAATACACAACCCCAGAATGGAACATGGTTGGCAAAATAGACAAAATTATCTTCAATCTCTCTCAGGTCTTTGTAATATTCCAGGTGTTCAGGTTCAATATTGGTTATAACTGCATATGCAGGCATAAGGCGTAAGAAAGATTTATCTGATTCATCTGCCTCACATACCAGATAATCACCCTCTCCATACCTCGCCTGACTCTTTCCCTTTACAATACCGCCGATGATTGTTGTTGGTCTTAACCCTGCCCTTTCTAAGACCTCACCCACCATAGACGAAGTCGTTGTCTTACCATGAGTTCCAGAAATGCAGATGGAATTTTTAATCCTTGTCAATTCGGCAAGGAGTTCACTCCTGTGTATAACAGGGATATCCAATCTCCTCGCCTCGACGATTTCGCAATTATCCTCTTTTATCGCAGTTGAATACACAACGACATCCGACCCTTTTATATTTTCTTTTTTGTGTCCCAATTTTACTTTTATACCCGATTTCTTAAGTTGGTTTGTTACCGGCGAACGCTTAATATCAGAACCCGATATCAGGAACCCAAGATTACGACAGATCAATGCCAAACCACTCATACCGATACCACCTATTCCGATAAAATGAATATGGTTCGTCTTTCCTAAAATCTTTTTCATCCTAACTCCTTGATAACAGCATTCACAATGACCTTCTCGGCATCAAACATCATCTCTTTTTCCTCCAATACATTGGTTCTTTCTGCCCGGAGCAAATCCATTACCAATTCATATAGTATTTTTTCATTTAAATCTTTCTCAAGAATCATCTTGACATTCGGCATCTTGGCAAAAAATTGTGCATTGTAATATTGATGGTCATCTACCGCATATGGGAAAGGAACAAAAATCACTGATTTTTTCATTGTTAGAAGTTCATAACCACTGAGTGCACCGGCGCGGGATATCACGACATCTGCCCGGGCAATTAGATTCCAGGGTTCTGTGGTAAAAGAAATGACCTCGGTTCTAAAATCTCTTTCTTTATTTACCCATTCAAAATCTCTCCTGCCACTGATTATAATCATTCTGAAATCCTGGGGTAATACCCGTTGAAATTTTATTGCGATTTCATTCAATCGTCTTGCCCCCTGACTACCACCCATAAAGAGTATTGTTTTCTTAAAAGAATTTTCTTTACGGATAAATCTCTTGAACTCCTGTCTTACCGGAATACCGGTGAGCATAACATTGCCCTTCAGATGAGTAGCGCCTGGCAATCCCAGGAAAACCTTCTTCGCAAATCGTGCGAACATTCTTGTTGTTCTGCCCGGTATACAATTTGGTTCAAATAAGAAGAAGAACTGCCGATTGACCATACAGGATAAAATCAAAGGTAATGAACCGAATCCACCGAATGAAATACCCGCACATTTTTTTGTTATCTTGTTCAATGCGAGCACAGATTCAAAAACCTTCCACAGGGCAATTATTTTATTCAATATTGATTTCCCATAATAGGGCTTGGGTGCAATATAAAAGGTTTTAAGCCCGTATTTCTTTGCCATCTCTTCTTCAGGAAATCCCCTGCGCACCAAAAATATTGTTTCTATATTATTCTTCATAAATTCTTCTGCCACAACGAGTGCTGGAAAATAGTGTCCACCAGTTCCAATCCCTGATATGATTATAAGAAATTTACCCATTTCTTTCCTACCTCAGCCTTGATATCTGTAGAATCAATCCCATCGAAAAAAGATTCGCACAGAGTGACCATCCACCATAAGAAATAAAAGGGAGCGGGATACCTGTGGGCGGCAGTAAACCAATACTCACGCCGACATGGACCAAAAAGATCACAAATATTGTGGTGTTCAAACCCATAACGACGAGCCTTGCAAATTCATCATTTACAGATTGGGCGATTGAAAGCCCCCTTAAAAATATTTCCCAGTAAAGCAGGAATATTATAAGTGTGCCAATAAAACCTGATTCTTCCGCAATATGGGCAAAGATAAAATCGTTGTGGATGCGTGGCAGGAATAAAAATTTCTGTATTCCAGCACCAATACCCCTTCCCAGTGGACCACCGCCTCCAATGGCAAGCAAGGATTGCTGAACCTGATATGTCGGGTGTGATATAAAACTGAATAATCTCATTCGAACATGGGGAAATGCAAACACCGCAATTACAAAAAGACAGATTCCTAATAAAAAGACTGGGGTTAAAACCCTGATCTTCGCCTCGCTATAAATCAACATACTTATAAGTGCTACAAATGTAATGATTGAAACCGAAATCGATGGCTGGACTGCAATTAGAATTATGAGTAGCAAAGGAAGGAATGTAGCGACCAGAATACCTTTTTTGGTATTTTCCGTATCAGGATGATTTGCAAAAAAGTTGGCAAGGAACAGGACAAGCCAGACCCTGACAAATTCAGAAATCTGAATACCGAATGAAGAAATCAAAATACTGCGTTTTGCTCCATACTGCATTTTTCCTGCAATTAGCGTAAATATTAGAACAAAAAGAAGGAAGAAGAAGGCAGGCAATATCAGTTTTCTCAGTCTTTCGTAAGGGATAAACAATCCAGCAAAGAAAAACAAGGTTGCAATAAAAAGTCTTTTTATATGACCGATTAGATAATAAACTGAATTTTCCCCTTCACGGAGTGCCTGATAATACGAGGAAGAAAATACAAAAACAGAGCCCAAAAGCAGTAGGATTGCAAGCGTAATTAAAAGTATGTGATCAATGTTTGAGGACGCCATTTTTAAATGCCTCTCCTCTTTCCTGAAAATCTCTAAAATGACCAAAAGATGCAAATCCAGGATTCAACATTATAATATCACCTTCACAGGCAAATTTTCTTGCACTGGCTATTGCCTCATCCATATCCCTGACAATTGCATAATTTTTATATTGTCTATTATCAAAAAATTCAGCAATTTCCCCTGCATTCTCACCGAGGATGATAACCGCCTTGGCTTTATCGGTTAATAATTTTAAATAATCTTCACAGCGGTCTCCTTTTGCTCTTCCGCCGACAATTACGACCTTATTCCCTGAAACTGCCTGGAACGATGCAATTGCTGATGCCTCATTTGTACTCATAGAATTATTGATATAACGGATACCATTTATCACACCCATATCTTCAAGTCGATGCGGTAAAGGTTTGAAATCTTTAATCCCGGTTCTTATATCTTCATTAGAAATGTTCAATACCCTGGCGACAGCGATTGCAGCGAGGACATTCATCCGATTATGTAAACCCAAAAGTTTAATTTCATCCGTATGGATTATTCTGTCATTCTGGAAATGTAGCATACCATTAAGCCAGGACCCATTATGACAGTGTATACCAAAAAATACGCTACGGGCATTTATTTCTTTTGCCATTGAACGAATTTTTTCATCATCATAATTTAGTATTGCAAAATCTTCAGTAGTCTGATTCATAAAAATCCGTTTTTTGGCATTGATATATTCATTTAAATCCTGGTGCCAGTTTAAATGGTCAACGGTAATATTTGTCAAAACAGCAACCCTGGGCTTGAATTTTTTTATCCGCATCAACTGAAAAGAAGACATTTCAATGATATAATAATCATAGGGTTTTTCAAATAATACTGTGGAAAAAGGCGTCCCTGGTGCGATATTCCCACCGAGGAAATTTCTTATTCCTGCTTTGTTAAGAATAGCACTAATCAGTGCCGCAGTTGTGCTCTTACCATTTGTGCCGGTAACAGCAATGATACTGGGAGCACACAGATTATTATAAGTGAATTCGGTTTCATCTATAATATCCAATCCTCTTGCCCTTAAATTATGGATTATTGGTTTTGAATCAGGAAAACCCGGTGAACATATAACAAGGTCATAGTTAATATCCTCGTATTCCTTTATCCTGCCACTATCAATAAGCAGCTTAGATTCTTTACTTAAGCCATTTAAATTCTCTTCATACAGATAGATATCATCACCCCTTTCGATAAGATATCGTGCTACATTAAGATTAGCCCGGCCAAGTCCTAAAAGTAATACCTTCATCGTATCTTCAATGTAGAGAGGGCAATCATTAAAAAGATAATTCCAACGATCCAGAAGCGGACGACAATCTTCGGTTCAGCAAGCCCTTTTAATTCGTAATGGTGATGGAGTGGTGCCATTAAAAACAATCTTTTTCCTCTGGTTCTACGAAAGTAGATAATTTGAAGTATTACAGAGATAACCTCAATAACAAAAACGCCGCCGATAAAAATAAGTAGAAATTCCTGTTTTATCAAGATTGCAACGACACCCAGTATTGCACCCAGGCTCAATGAACCTGTATCACCCATAAAAATCTGCGCCGGATACGCATTGAACCACAAAAAACCAAGTCCTGCGCCAACGAGTGCAGCACAGAACACTGCTGTCTCTCCACCATTTTTGATGAAAATTATATTAAGATAATTACTTATTCCGCTATGGCCGCTTGCATAGGATAGAGCCGTATACGCTACTGCGCTGATACCTAAAAGTCCGATTGCTAACCCATCAAGCCCATCGGTTAAATTCACACCGTTGGAAGTCCCGACTGTTACCAGGGCAACAAACAATGGATATAATATCCCGAAATTTACTACATAATTCTTCAAGAATAAAAGATTCGTCCTTGTTGCATATCCAGTCGGACCATAAAAGTATAAATATATGCCAAGCCCGAGACCAAAGATAACCTGGAATAAAAGTTTTGTCTTTATAGATAGTCCCCTCGGTTTATTTTTAAAGATTTTAATATAATCATCTACAAACCCGAGTATTCCAAACCAAAATGTAGCAATAATCAAAATTATAATATTCGGGTTAGTCAGATCCGCAAATAAAATCGCCGATACGAGGAGTGCAATGAGAATGAGCAAACCACCCATTGATGGAGTTCCTGCTTTCGCCTTATGATGTTCAGGAACCTCATCCCTTATTTTCTGGGTAATTGATTTATTTCTTAAATAATTTGTGAAACGATTGCCAATCAGAAGCACAATCAATATTGCAAAAACCGCTGCATAAGCAGCACGGAATGTAATGTAACCAAACAATCTAAATGGACCGAAGATTTCTTTTAGTGGATATAAAAGTAAATAAAGCATTTATAATCTCCTCAATATTTTTTTAACAATTTCTTCAAACTTCATCGCCCTTGATGCCTTGACAAGAATTACTTCCTCACCTTTTAAAATCCTGAACAGATAAGTAACGAGTTTATCTCTTTCATCAAAATGTATGCCTCCATAGGATTCTGCCTGTGGACCAAGAGTAAGAAGAACATCACTTTTTTCCCTTGCATAGATACCAATCTCATTATGGTATTTATTTGATTCATCTCCCAGTTCCAGCATATCACCAAGTATCAATATCTTTCTTCGTTTTAAATGACTGACAAAATCAATTGCTGATTTCATAGAAGCAGGATTGGCATTATAGGTATCATTTATTATGAGCAAACCATCAATCTTTATCGGTTCCATTCTCCCTTTTTCCGGCTCTATATTCCTTATTGCCCTTTTCTGCCCTTCTATATCAATCCCTAATTTTTCTGTAACTTTGAGTGCGATAAAACAATTGTATACATTGTTCAAACCAAGAAGGGGCGTGAAGAATTCAGTTTCTTTATAGGTGAATGAAGAACCGGACTCTGTTATTTGAATATCCCTTATTTCTTCAAAGGAAAATCTCAAAACATTACTTTTTTGAATTCCATCCACGCCCGGTCCAACAAAACCCATTCCACGGGCAGGCAGGGATTCAATCAATGTCAATTTCTCTTTTCTGATACCTTCGATCGATCCAAGTCCTTTGAGATGACCAGGACCGATATTCGTGATTACACCAATAAGAGGATGGGCGATCGCACATAATCTTTTTATCTCCCCTGGATTACTCGTCCCCATTTCAAGGACCAAATAGTCTTCTTCACCAGAAATCTCAAAAAGCATCAAGGGAAGGCCAATAAGGGAATTGTAACTCTTCTTTGTCCACAACACCCTGAATTTTGTAGATAATATATTGGCGATAAGATTTTTTACTGTAGTCTTTCCATTTGTCCCGGTGATAGCAATGATTGGCAGATTGAAATTATTGCGGTAATGATGCGCAAGTTCACCCAGTGCAAAAAGTGTGTCATTGACTAAAATTTCATTTGCAACACCGGTTTTATTTTGCACCACAACACCAACCGCACCTTTTCTCAACGCATCCCCTGCGTATTTATGACCATCGGTATTCTCTCCTTTCAATGCAAAAAATAGCTCACCTGGTTTAAGTGTCCGTGAATCAATATTCACACCCCTGATTAACTCATTTTTAATTTCCTCAGAAAATCCCTTCATAATTCTGATCGCCCTATTAAGCATTATCTCATAATACATAATCTTTTATACCCAAAATATCTTTTACCACTCTGACATCATCAAACGGAATGGTTTTGTCTTTGATGATCTGATATTCTTCATGACCCTTACCCGCAATAACCAGTATATCTTCTGAATTTTTTATCTTTATCCCGTAGGCAATCGCCTCTTTGCGGTCAGGAATGACTGTGAAATTATTGTTTTTTATTCCTGCTGCGATATCCTTGATAATATCTTCGGGATTTTCGGTTCGTGGATTATCCGAGGTGAGAATAACAAGATCTGCATTTTCGCTTGCAATCCTGCCCATTTCCGGACGTTTTTTCTGATCCCTGTCTCCACCGCATCCGAAAATTATTATCAGTCTTTTAGATGTATATTTGCGCAGAGATTTTAATAGATTGCCGATGGCGCCGGGTGTATGGGCAAAATCAACAAAGATGTTGTTGTGAACACACTCCATTCTTCCTCTTACACCTTCAAGTGATTCTATGCCACTTTTGATAGTATCAAAATCAAGTCCAAGCGCCACACCGGCAGCAAAACTTGCTAAAATATTATAGCCGTTAAATGCGCCTATCAATTTTGAATTGATTTCATATTTTTTCTCTCTATAAAAAATATCCATCTTTAACCCGGAAATGGAATCAACCCTGATCTCCCCTTTTATCGTTGCATTTTTACCAAACCCGTAGTCTAAAGTATTTTCTATCTTCAATTTTCTTATATCCTCAGCAACTGGATCATCCTGATTGTAAATTGCGTATCCATTAGATTCCAAGAGCGCAAAAAGATGGAGTTTTGTATTTTTATAATCGTCAATTGTCTTATGAAAGTCAAGATGGTCCTGAGAAAGATTGGTAAATATTGCGATATGGAACTTCAACTCTTCCACCCTGTTCAATGCCAGGGCATGGGATGAAACCTCCATTACCACGCCCTTTGCACCATCTTTTTGAAATCCATCGATTAATTTGAATATCTCAAGACTTTCCGGGGTTGTTCTATCTGCCTTTATTTTATCCTTTCCAATGTAATAAATCGTGCCTATCAAACCTGGTGCAAATCCCGCCTTATTTAATATCGAGTGGATTAAGAATGTTGTTGTGGTCTTTCCATTAGTGCCGGTTACACCGATGATTTTTAAATTTGAAAAATTACCATAAAAATTTTTCGCGATTCTGCCCATAGATCTTCTTGTATCATCAAAAACAATCTGAGGCAGTGGACTATCAACCCTTTCCTGGGTGGCAAGCGCAACTGCACCGAGTTCTTCCACCTGTTTTATGAATCTATGCCCATCAAATTTATTACCCCTGAGTGCGATAAAAAGGGCTCCCGGCTTAACCCTGCGTGAATCAAACTCAAGTGATTCAATGCGGATATCTTTAAAATTGTATATCCGACAGTTCAAATTAGAAACAAGTTCACTTAATCGCATATTGTAAATTCGTTGCCTGACAAATACTCTGGGCAACCTTTTTAAATAATGGAGCAACTATATTACCAGCCCACATCCCTTTTTTTGGTTCATCGATGAGTAAGGCTATAAGATATTCTGGTTCCTCAGCAGGGAAGTAGCCAATGAATGTTGTAATTATTGCGGTTTCAGAATATCTTCCATCCACAACCTTCTGTGCAGTGCCGGTTTTTCCAGCAATCTTCATACCGTCAATCCTTGCTTCTATTCCACTCCCATCTTCAACCACACTGCATAATATATCAGTAACCCTACGGGCAATCTCTTCATCTATCACACGCCGAACTTTCAAGGGTTTTGCCTGATAAGTTATACGGGTTTTATTCATCACCTTCTGGATTATGAAAGGTTTATTTAATATACCCCCACTGGCAACTGCCTGGTATGCAAAAGCCAGCTGTAAAAGGTTGCAGGTTATTCCCTGCCCAAAAAGCAGTGTTGCAAATTCAATATTATTCAACTTCTTTTCCTTCATCAGCCTGCCGCTTGTCTCACCCGGAAATTCGATGCCGGTTATCTGGGTAAAACCAAAGTCTTTAATCAGAAACAGGAAATTTTCTTTATCGAAATTTTTTGAAAGTTCAGCCATTACAACATTACTTGAATGGGCAATTGCCTGACGGAGTGTCAATGTTCCAAAATTTTTATGGTCATTAATAGTGTGCCCATCAATTTTTATTTTACCACCATATGTATCAAATTTTTCACTTTCTTTTATTCCATTTTGCAGGGCATATACAAGTCCTAAGAGTTTAAATGTCGAACCCGGTTCAAATTCATCACAGACTACTAAATTTCTTTGTTTATTTTCTAAACAGATATTCACCAGCGCCAGGATCTCTCCTGTTTTTGGATTGATTATCAAACCCGCTGCTCCCCGTGCATCCTCTTTTTTCATACATTCTGATAGATTTGTATACATAATTGTCTGCATTTGTAGATCAATCGTAAGATATAAATCCTGGCCCGGAATTGGATCTTTTTCTGGATATTTATAATATGGGAATATATCTCCATTCGGTTCCTTTTGATAGACTATGAACCCGCTCTTACCCGTGAGGATATTATCAAATAACAATTCCAGCCCTTCTAATCCACGATTGTCAATACTACACTTACCAATTAAACTACCAAAAATTTCAGGCATATTATATATTCGGTTCAAGTCATGGGTAAATCCAATGCTCGGGTCATCAAGTTTTAAATATTCATCCCGCTTTTTCATACTCACCTTTCTCTCTATCCAGAAAAATTTGTTCTTCTCAACCAGTGCCTTTATTTCACTTAATGGACGCTCAGAAATTTCTGCAATCCCCCGGACAAGTTTATTCTTATTCGGAGAATAAATTGGTGTGCAGAAAATGGAAAAACAGGGTTCTGAGAGTGCCAGGGGCAAGCCATTGCGGTCATAGATATTCCCCCTTGTGCCGCAAAATACTATCTTCTTTTGGTGCTCGCGTCTGGAAAGATCCTGATAGTGTTTAAACCTAATACACTGGATAAAGAAAATATATCCGAAGAAAATAAACGAGACGCTAAAGAGTAGTGCATTAAAAATCTTTATCTTTCTCATTTTATCACACCGAGGATATCATCTTTTGCGGGAAATATAAAATCGTGTTTTTTTGCTTCGGCTTCAATCCGGGCAAGATTGGAAAGAGAAGCAACCTTAGCCATCAGATTGGCTTTTTCATTCTTTAATTCCTGGACCTGATTTTTCAGATTTTCCTTTCTTATATTGAATTTAACCAATTCACTCTCAATGTAAACAAGTCCAAAAAGGTATAATATCCCAAGCAGAAATATTAGCAGGAAGCGCATTTTTCTACCACCCTCATCCGGGCACTTCTTGCTGCAGGATTTTTGTGGATTTCCTCGATCCGGGGTCTTATTACTTTTTTGTTCAATCGCCTTAAGATTTTTTGTTTTTCAAAATCCCGAAATATATTCTTCACAATCCGATCCTCACCTGAATGGTAAGAAATCACGATCATTCTCCTTCTGGGAAAAAGAAGATGCACTGCCTTTATCAGCCCTTCTTTTAAATTCTTTAATTCTTCATTTGTCCAGATACGAAATGCCTGGAATACTCGATGAAGATTTTTTTTCAGAAATCTGCCTGAAAATCTTTTTTCTACCAGTTTGCGTAAATCCATTGTTGTATTCAGTTTGTGGCGATTCTCAAATATAGCGACTGCCAGGGTTCGGGCATCTGGCACATCTCCATAGTTTTTTAAAACATAAAATATCTCTTCTTTATTGGCAGCACGCAATTTGCTGTATAATGGCACTGTTTCTGGAGACATCTGCATTAATAATCTTCCATCAAGATTAAAACTGAAACCCCGTTCTGGTGTAGTAAGTTGATGAAAAGATGCACCAAGGTCAAAAAGTATTCCATCAAGACCTTTTATATTCAGCTCATTTATGATTCTATCTAAATGCGCAAAATTGCCTTCGTAAAGAATGACCCTTTCTTTAAAACTGCCCAAATTTGCCCGGACAAAATCCAGTGCCTCTGGGTCCTGGTCAATTCCGATAAAACGAGTATTGTGTGTTTTCTCAAGCATCATAAGGAGATGCCCACCGCCACCAACCGTGCAATCACAATAGATACCATCTTCTCTTAGTTCCATCCAGGAGATAACCTCATCGATAAGAACCGGCTCGTGAAATCTATCCACATCAATGATTACTGGAAACTCTTTAGTGCTGCCCGACGCGATGGATAGATTTCAAACGGATAGAATCCGTAGAGTCTCAGAATATTATAGAGATAAGGCGAAACATTGACGAGTTTAATATCGCCACCGTATTCCTTGAATTTCTTCTGAAATTCAATCAGGTCGCCAACGATCTTGTAGTTTATGTGGGTTACCCTTGAAAGATCAATAATAACATTGAATTCTCCTGATTCAATCATACCCTTTAATTTCTCTGCCATTGTCTCAAACTCCCCTTCGTTGATCTCACCGCTGGGGAGAAAGAATGAGACCTTTTTATTTTTTATTGCTTCAACGATTTGGACCTTCATCATACCTCCTTATTTTTTCAATGGTCTCTGCATCTTCAATATAATGTTTATCTATTTGTTCTTTAATCTTTTGATAATTTTCCGGTGACCAAAGACTGAAATAATCAATTTCACCGACAACTATCACATCTTTTGTTATTCCCGAATACTCTAAAAGAAAATCTGGAATCAAAATTCTGCCCTGGGCATCAAGATGGTCTTCTTTGATACCAAAAGTAAAGTGACGACGATATCTTCGTGCCTGGACCTTATCCATTGACAATGATAACAATTCTTTATCCTCAAACTCCTGCCAGGTCTTTAATGCGTAAACAGCAATCTCATTATCATAACCCGGTGTCATCACCACCTTACCTTCAGATTCAGCAGTTAAAACAATTCTAAACTGGCTCGGAATAGCAAGCCGCTTCCGGTCATCTATTATATGCTTAAAAAATCCCCTGAACCTAATATTTCCCATTTTTCCCCATTTCACCCCATTTTACATATTATTTGCAATTTGTCAAGGGGGAAAATGCACTATAAAAAGTCTAAAACTTACGAAATTTCAGATGTTTTTAAATGTAATTATGTGGCTCTTGAATTTTTTGGTATTTACTATCAAAAATTGATAGAGATGGGCGATAATTAGTTATAGTGTGTATTTAAATTAAGGTGTTAGTAAAAAATCTCTACATATGTCCGAGATTCAATCTCCTCAATATAATTACTATATAAATTCTGTAATTCCTGCCAGTATAGATATTGATATATCTGATCCCTCATTTCATCAAAGGTCATTATTTTTTCAGGAATCTTTTCCCTTGCATAAAGCAGGTGATAGCCATCAGGTGTCAATATCGGCTCACTCACATCACCGGCTTCAAGATTTTGAATAATCTCGTCATAGGGTGGTGTGAATTGTTTTATAAAGAATTCCCCTAAATCTGTTTCAGGAACTACTGAATAAATTTTGCCGAGGCTATCAAAATCTGCACCCTGTTTGACAAGGTTCTTTATCTTCTCTGCAAGTTTTTCACATCTCAATGTATCTGACCTTGTGGGCAAAACCTTTATCAATATCTGCCTTGCAAGGACCCAATCACTCCCCTTATTTAAAACCTCCACAATGTGGTAACCAAATCGGGTTGGAAATGGCTGCGATACTACACCGGGTTTAAGGGTAAAAACCACTCTTTCAAATTCTTCAATCATCTCACCTTTCTTTATCCTTCCCAGCATTCCACCATTCTTTTTTGAATTCTCATCATCAGAAAATTCCCGGGCAACTGTAGCAAAATCAGCACCACCCATTAATAATTGATAAACCTCAACCGCCCTCTCGAATCCTTTTTGCAACGAATCTTCACTCGGTCTCAATGGAAGCAAAATGTGTGCGAGTTTTATCCTGCCTGGAAGGATAGCAATGGAATCTTTATTTTCTTCGTAAAATTTTTTTACTGCAATGGGAGAAACCATAATCTTTGCTGCCAGTTTTTTCTGGACTATCTGCTGCATTAGAATTTCTGTTCTTATACTATCTTCGTAGTTTCTCTTCAATTCATCAATAGTTAGACCTTGTGATTCAAGTGCATTATAAAAATCTGCCTCTGAAGGAAACCTCTGTTTTACCAGTTCCAGTCTTTCTTGGACGCGTTTTAAAACTTCTTCCCGCGAAACCGAGATCGATTCTTTTTCTGCCTGCATCAGTAAAAGTCTTCTCGAAACAAGGCCATTTATTACATTCGTTTTTATCTCTTCATAATTAGAAAATTTTTTCTGCATTACAGGGTCCGCAGAAATAAATGATGAATATTCACTGACTTCGCTTTCTAAGATGATGCCATCGTCGACCACCGCGACAATTCTATCTGCAAGGGTTGACAATACAAATAGTAGAAAGAGACTCATTTCTTCAAAAGTTCTAAATCAGTAGTCACCTTATAAACGGTTTTGAGGCTATCCAGAAAACTCTGGAAGAAATCTTGATATTTTTTTGAAATGAGATAATTATAAATCTGTCCTTTTAATTCATCACTCAATTCAGGTTTTGCCAGTATCTTTTTCTTGTCCAGTAGTTTCACAATCAGATAGGTCCCCTGAACATAAGAAATCGGTTCAGAAACTTCATTCATTTTGAGATTGAAAATGACCTCTTCAGTTGCAAAATCTCCAATTCTTCCACGGGGCAGATACTCTGTAACAATCCTTGGATTCTCAGCATTCTCCATCCTGGTAAGCGACCTCTCCTTTGCCAGTTTCATAAAATCTGCACCCGCTCTTATTTCATTGTATGTTACTATAGCGGATTCATAACTGGGAAGGACAATCTGGGCGAGTTTGACAGCATAGGTAAATTCTTCCTGATGTGCGGTAAAATAGTTTAATATCTCTGTTTCACTGACGGTGGTGTTACCGAATGAACGACGGATCAGAGCCGTTGCCATTAAATTTTTTGTATACTGGTCAATGAGCAATCTCACTGAATCCTCTTTATCAATCCCTCTCTTCCTGGCTTCAAGATAGAGTATTTGCTGATTTGCCCAGTTGTTCAAAATCTCGGTAATCGTTTCCTCAGGTAGATTTTTATACTCGGATTCCGGTATATATTTTTGAAATTCTTCAAGGGTAAGTGTGGAACCATCAACCCGGACAAGAACATTTTTCTCTTTTTTAGCACAGACAATATTAACCGATATAATACAAATCAGAAAAAACGTAAACAATGTTATCAATTTTTTTCCTCTTTTTAAGAAGTTCATTTTTTCTCTCCTTTCAATAATTTTGCATAAACTCTTTTATTCAACAAAGGTTGATACTTTGCCCTCAGACTTGTAAATACACTATCTCTTAACTGTCCTGTTCTTTCATCACGCAGTTTGGCAAAAATCAAAGTATAAACATCATTCAACTTTTTGCCCTGATAATCTGTTTTATGCTGATTGAAATATTCAACCACACTCTGTGAATCAACCTTAACTTTATCAAGGACATTGTCGGAATAATACTTCTGATAAATAAGTAAGTTGAGTGTCTTTGTTAATTCGCGCTGAATTTTAGGGCTTCTTATTGCCTTTTCTTTTACCACCAAATCATAAACAAGGTCAGGAATGACTTCAGCATCAATCAATGATTTTGGGTCAAGGTCAGGTGCGTTTCTTAAATGCACCTGCACTGCACTGATCACTGTCTTTACCCTCACAAAATTTGTATCGTATTTCTTTACTACCCAGGTATTCAATTCTTCCTCGGTCAGCGTGGACTCTGGTTTCAATAATAAATTAAGACCGGCTTGATTGTATTCTATTTTTGCGTCCTTGATCAACTTATCAATGAACTCTTCGGCTTTTTTCGTCAATTTTTCACGGAACAAATTGTTATGTAAATTCTCTCTGACCTCTTCATATTTTGGGGTGGCAAGCCTTGTTCGTTCTTTGATTTTTAAAAAATAGATGTAATCACCGAGTCTTATTGGACCCGCAACCCCACCTTGTTTTGTCTTTTTTAGAACCTTAAGCACCTCAGGCGGTATTGAATATTCGGAGTTCATTCCGATGTCACCACCCGGAGTGATTGTATCAAGGGAATATACGAGTAAGGACTCAAACACCACCCCCCTTTTTAACTCTTTCTTTATAAATTGTGCAAGAGAATCACTATCAACAACAATCTCAGCGAGGTGATACTGACTTGTTAATTGATCATACAATTTTCTAATTTCACTCCCTTTTACTTTTATTTTATCAACGATTTTTGACTGATAATAAGCCCGGATTATCACATCCCTTTTTTGTAATTCCATTGAAGCCTTGACTACCGGGTCATCAGCATAGCCATTAATTTTTGCTTCTATGATTGCCATCTGCTGATTTATAAAATCGTCTATCACCTTTGCCCTGCGCAATGAATCATCATTTGATGTAAACTGATAGAAATTATTAAAATCCTTTAATGTAAATTTTTCATTGCCCAGGGTTACAAGTAATTCATCGCTCGAGCAGACTATAATAAAAAAAATAATCGGCGCAATCCATATCATTCTTCGCATTTTACCTCCATTTAGTTATTATATGCAAAAATTGGTTCAAGTCAAGTAAAATAAAAAGCCGGGTCAGGCAGGTATTCACTGACCCGGCAAACCCTATGCCCAATCCCTTATTTCACCAGAATCACCTTCTGAACCACGGACTCAGCATCAGTCTCAAGACGAACAAAATAAACACCATTCGGCAATCTCGCAAGATCAATACTCAAAACACCATCTCCACTCAAATTATCCCAACAACGCTCCTCAACCTTACGACCCACCACATCATAAACCATAACCCCAAGACCACCACTAAAACCAGTATACGCAAGACTCAACCTACCACCCGAAACCACAGGATATAAACTAACCTTGGAAGTAACCGAACCACGCTCTACCTCTTTCACACCTGGAAAATTCCAATACCGATTATACGCCGTATCAGCATTCGCCCGCAAATCCGAAAGATTCGTCCCACCTAAAATCGCAAACGCCGCAACCGCTGACTGCCCAGGAGCAAGCGTAAACGGACCCGCGGAATTACAGGTAGAAAAATCACTCGCACTACCCGACGGACTCTGTATCGTAGCATCCATAAACTGAATCTGAATATTGTCCGGCAAACCATAATAAGGCCAAACATAGGTCACATTGTCAATTATCGCTAAATTCTTCGCCGGCACCGTCCGAGGCGGATCAAGTATCTCAACACCCACATACGGATACGAAGTGTTATAATACATATAAGTCAAATTCCGCGCCGTCTCTGAATTACCATTATTGCTCGTATAGGAAGAACTAATATCCCAATCCATAAATACCGCCGCATAAAGATTGCTTATCGTCGTGCTACCATCATTCCTCAATACAAACTTCATTATCACAAAATCATTCGCCGTCGCATCATCCCAAGCCCAGGAATACTGCTCACAAACCAAACCCTTTGCCGATGGATGACCCGAATCATCATACCGCGCCGTCGCATACTCATCAAAATTATTCGGACCAGGCTCAAACATCCGACACTTACCATCCGGCGCAGTCGTCGTATTCCAATCCTCATCATCACCAGACACATCCTCATAATAACGATCCACTACATAACTCGAACTATTCCCAACCGCAAAACCACCATAAAATAAATGATTGAAACCACTAGCCGGATACTTGAAACCAACACCACCAGTCTGACCCGAACTCATAAACCCAAGCGCACCATAACGCGTAACCGTAAACTGACAATTACCACAATCATGCGTCACATAATCAAGACCCGGAGTTCCAACGACAAGACTGAAGTTCCTTGTCCAGGAAGACTCAGCACAGGCAATGTATAACTGGAAATCAACGGTATGACCATCTGGACAGGATGGTGAAACTGAAAGCGTGAACGGGTCTCCACTATTATTTGCTGAGTCACCTGGAGCAATTGTGCCATAGGTCGTAGTTGTATCAATTAAGGTGATATATGTGTCACTCGTCCTTAATTTTGCCGTGGTATTCGTTGCAGGAACCCCGCCAGTATTTCGGACATAACAGACAATACCTGCATTCTCACCAGGATCAAGTTTGCCATTGCCATTGTTGTCATTGACGATATTTGTCCTGCTCAATACCACATTCGGTCTGTTGCTTGTCGGCACTGCCTGTAATGAACGCCACAAGTTTATCCTGCCCCAGCCATAATTATTATTCGGATATGGTGCACCCTGGGAAGGTTGATCACAGTAATTACGGAATAAATCATAAAGGTCACTTACAGTGAGATTCGGATTCTTCTGTAACAAGACCGCTGTTCCACCAGTCACATGGGGTGATGCCATTGAGGTGCCACTCATAGTACCATAACCACCAGTATTGAGGGAAGAACGGACATTCTCACCTGGTGCTGAAACATCAGGTTTCAATAGATTCCAGGTTGGATAATACCAGTACTGGGGATTGTTTATCGGACTGATATTCGGTGCTGGACCACGGGAAGAAAAACTTGAAATAGCATCAGAACTATTTGTAGAACCAACACCACAGGATAATGGATAACTCGCTGGTGAACCAACCGTGCCTGAACCAGGACCAGAATTACCATTGGAAAAGACCGGAAAGATACCGAGATTCTTCCAGTTCAAAACTATATTCCACCAGTGTAAATCCGAACCATTGGAACTTCCCCAGGAATTACCAATCACCCTGATATCAACACCCTGAGACTTCAAATTCGCAAGATACTGCATACAGGTATCAATCCAGGCATACTGACCAGAACCACTTGCATCAAACGCCTTGGTCGGAATATACTTTACACCATAGGCAACACCAATATCATTGACAAAAGGACCAGGACCATCACCACCACAGATTGTGCCCATTGTATGTGTACCATGACCATGGTCATCATAAGGAGATGACTGATTATTCACACCATCACGCCAGTATGGTGAAAGCCATTTCCCTGTCAACGCCTCATGGGTCGTTAAAACACCTGTATCAATATGACCCACAATTATTCCTTGACCATTATAACCAGCAGCCCAGCAGGACTCTGCCATAATCTTGGTGATGTTCCACTCTGGTGTCCTCGGCTCAACCTCCTCACCAACCTTTGCATCCAACTGCACAGTCGCATTATAACAGATAAACCAGATATCATCACGCCTTGCCAAATCCTCAATCACATCCTTAGTCGCCTTAAGATGAAAACCATTGAAGATCCAGTAACGACCACCAATTTCAACCTTTTCTTTAGGCAGAGAATTGAGATATTGAATAACCGGCTCCTGAGAATTCTCAGCCACATTCTTAAATACCTGACATTTCTCCTCGGGTGTCATCCCCTGTATCTGGTCATAAGGATACTCTGTATTCATATGGACGATGACAAAGACCTTCTCCTGCGGTGGTGTGTTCTTTAATATCTCAACGAGTTCCGGTGTCATCTTGCCCGGAACCGGTGGCAATAATGCCAGCAATAATATTGAAACCAAACCTATCATTTTACCCCCTTTTCTTTAGGTCTCATAATAGCCAGAAGTCGGAGATATATTATTATTTTGTCCTTTTATCACCCCCTTTCACTCTTATGTCTATATTATATTATAATCACTTTAACGACATCGTCAAGGGTAAAAGCACATTAAAATACTATTGACATTCTTTTAAAATTAAATAAAATTAACCATGGCTCTAGAAGAAAAAATTGCAATTGTCACAGGCGGTGCCAGTGGCATAGGTGCGGCGATTGCAAAGAGGTTCATTGAAAATGGCGCTTTCTCTATCATTCTTGATGTGGTAGAAGAACTGGGCAAGGCATTCGTTTCACAGTTTAACCAGAAGGCGAAATTTTATTGTCTGAATATCGCTGATGAAAAATTAGTAAATGAAACAATAGATGAAATAATAAATGAATTCTCAAAGATTGATATACTCGTAAACAACGCAGGCATTACGAATGATAAACTACTTCTACGAATGACAAAAGATGACTGGGAGAAGGTTATAAATGTAAATCTTACTGGCACTTTTTTAATGACAAAGGCAGTAGTAAAATATATGATGAAACAGCGTTTTGGGAAAATCATTAATATTGCATCAGTAATTGGTTTGATTGGTAATGCCGGACAGGCAAACTATGCAGCAAGCAAGGCAGGGATAATTGGATTTACAAAATCCTGTGCCAAGGAATTTGCCTCAAGGAATATTACTGTGAATGCAATCGCCCCGGGGTTTATTGAAACAAGGATGACAGAAAAGCTTTCTGAGGAAGTAAAACAGGTATATTTTAAACTGATTCCCCTGGGCAGGTTTGGTAAACCTGAAGATGTGGCAAATCTGGCACTATTTTTAGCCTCGGACCAGGCAGATTACATAACTGGTCAGGTGATCGCCATTGATGGCGGAATGGTAATGTAAAAAGAAAGGAGAGAAAAAATGGCAATATTTGATGAAGTAAGAAATATCATTGTGGAACAATTACATGTTCCACCGGAAAAGGTAAACACTGATGCGAAGTTTATTGAAGACCTTGGTGCAGATTCTCTTGATACAGTGGAACTCATTATGGCATTTGAAGAGAAATTCAATATTCAAATACCTGAAGAAGATGCACAGAAACTTGATACTGTAGGTAAGGCGATTGCCTACCTTGAAGATAAATTAAAAACACAATGAAAAGGGTTGTAATAACTGGTCTTGGCGCAATAACGCCCCTTGGCAATGATGTTAAGACCACCTGGGATAATATGCTCCAGGGCAGAAGTGGTATTGATTTAATAAAATCTTTTGATACATCAAAGCACACAGTAAAGATTGCCGGTGAGGTAAAAGACTTTCAACCAGAAACGAAACTTGACCCCAAGGCGATTAAAAGACTTGACCGTTGCGTCCAGTTATGCCTTTGGGCAGCACTTGAATCAGTTGCTGATGCCCAGATTGATTTTGAAAAATATGACAAGACTGATATCGGTGTGATACTTGGTTCGGGCATAGGTGGTTTATTGACCTGGGAAGAGGAGCATACTAAATTTATGAATCAGGGACCAGCAAGGGTATCACCATTTTTGATCCCGATGATGATTCCGGATATGACCTCTGGCTATGTAGCAATCCATTATGGTTTAAAAGGACCGAATTACACCACTGTCTCTGCCTGTGCTTCTGGAGCCCATGCAATTGGAACAGCATTCAGGGAAATAAAATTAGGTAATGCCTCAGTTGTCGTCACAGGCGGTGCTGAGGCACCAGTGACACCATTTGCCTTAGCAGGATTCAGCAATATGCGGGCGCTTTCCCGAAGGAATGATGAGCCACAGAAGGCATCAAGACCTTTTGACCAGGCAAGGGATGGTTTTGTAATGGCTGAAGGTGCAGCGGTATTGATACTTGAAGAATTAGAATTTGCCAAGAGACGCGGGGCAAGGATATATGCTGAAATTGTGGGATTTGGTGCAACCGGTGATGGGTATCATATCACCGCACCCTCACCTGAAGGAGAGGGTGCACGCAGGTCAATGGAAAGGGCAATAAAAGAGGCAGGATGCCAGAAGGAGCAGATAGATTATATCAACACCCACGGCACATCAACGGAATTGAATGATAAATTTGAGGCAAAGGCGATTAAAGACCTTTTTGGAACCCATGCTGCAAAGATTATGTTGAATTCAACCAAGTCTATGATTGGTCATACCCTTGGTGCTGCGGGTGCAATTGAATCAGTCGTGACTGCTTTATCAATCTATGAACAAATTTTACATCCATCAATCAATTTAGAAAATCCTGACCCTGAATGTGAGGGTTTGAATTTTGTAGTAAATGAGGCGAGAAAGACAAAGATAGATTATGCCCTTTCCAATTCACTGGGGTTTGGCGGACATAATGCAACAATCTGTTTTAAGAGATATACTGAATGAAATTCTTTGATGAAAAAAGATAAGGTGGTGATCGGGGTGGGCGGCAATATCGGTTCAGGAAAGACTACAGTGGCAAAGATATTCCAGTCCATGGGTATGAGATATATTTCGGCTGATCGCATTGGGAAAAGTATATTGCCCGAGATTGCCGATAAATTAAAATCACACTTTGGCAATGATATATGCGCAGGTAAAAAAATTGACCGAAAAAAACTTCAGAGTATAGTCTTTTCAAATAAAAAAAATCTAAAAATTCTTAACAACCTTTCTCATCCTAAATTGCTGGAGAAGATAAATAGAAAGATTGATCACATCCACAATGGTTTTGTGGTGATTGATGCTGCCCTTCTCTTTGACTGGAAAGAATTGTTAAAAAGGGTTGATTATCCAATTCTGGTTAAGGCACCGCTTGAGCTCAAAAGAGAACGCGCAAGAAAAAGAGGAATACCAGAAAAAATATTCGACCAGATATTGAAGAATCAGAAAAAAGAATTCGAGATGGCGCAGACAGCAAAATTTGTTATAGAAAATAACGGCACGCTTTGGCAACTTAAAAGGCAGTGCCAGAAAATATTAAAGGAGTTAAAAAATGATTGTTGAATGCAGTAGTTGCCATTCAAAGTATAATGTTGATGAAAGCAAAATTCCTGCAACCGGTGTGAAAGTCAAATGTCCAAAATGCCAGAATGTGATTCTAATAAAGAAAGAAATTCCTAAGCTGATACCTGAAACCCCGCAGGTAGATTTTCCACCTCCACCATCAAAGGTTGAGCCCCCGGCTCCACCAGAGGTTGAACTGCCGCCAACCCCTAAAATTGAAACACCGAAGCAGGTTTCTGTTCCAGAGCCCCCTGTTTCACCTCCATCAGAGAAAGAGATTCCTGAGCCACCGGTAGTTAAATGTCCAGATACTTCACAGGTTGAGGTTGTTTCTAAACCCGTGCCCCCGCCTCAGCCTGAGATGAGCGAAGAAGACAAAAAATGGCACGAAAGGGCAAGGAGGCTTGCCAAGGCACTCGCCTCAGACCTGGTTTTATACAATCAGGAAAAGGTGGAACAGGGTCTGCGGGATGGAACATTGGTGCAACTTTTGGGTGCGGAGATAAAACGTTCCTGGGAATATTATTGTCAGCAAATCCCCAAACATATTGTAGAAAACAGTGACTATTTCAGGGAACAACTAAATAAAATCGTTGGAAAGGGAAAAGAGATCTTTAAGTAATAATACTATTGAGTATTAAAGGGATATAATCCAGGCAATTCCGAAGTTCGGTTCTGTAATCCATCAATCATCTTATTTAATAGTGTTTCTGGTCAGAAAGCGATTATAAATTATGAGCATTATTGCTATTACTGTGGTAAAGATTATTATCAGCCAGTGCATCGGGATGAGGTGCATTCTATGGATATTATACCAGTAAATATCAAATGATGTAAATCCTGCAAAGATTTGTATTAGGGAGATTATGATAATCAAAAAATATAATGGGAGTGGATTTTGGAATTTATTCTGGCTGGTGAAGAAAACAAAAAAACTTATTAATAGTAATACAACCTGGGGAATAATCCCGGCATAAAGCAAAGAGATTTTATTTCCAAAGCCGTCAGGATTTCCAAAAAAGTCAAAGTGGGTGGCGATTCTATTGGGTAGTTGTGAATAAAGGAGTATAACCATAATTAAGACTAGGGTAAAGATTGTATCAGGAAAGAGCAGGATTAGAAAGCTTGCCTTATTTTTTTCTGGCTCTGGTCTTGGAATCTCTGTTTTTTCTTCTATGCCCGCCATTGATTTCAAGTGTTCTAAAACCCTTTCAGGTCTTTCTGGTGAAATTGCAAAATATCCCCTTTTTGCTTTGATGAGCAGGACATTTTTTAAACTCATCAACTGGCAATTGATATTCCCGTATTCCCTCGTGGTAAATATGCCATAATATCCAAAAAGACCACCATTACCCATTGACCTTATTGGTTTTAATCTATTGAAGTCTTCAACCACAATTATTTCCTCAATTTCATTGAGAGGAATGGAAATTCTTCTTCCTATTACTTTTTCAATAATGAAATTCCCTCCCTGAATGTAGTATGTTTTTGGACTCAAAAGGAAACTGATGAACACGATAGACATCATTACTATAGCAAATACCCAGCCATAAGGTATGGGCTTCGTAATAAAAACTATGAAAAACACAACTAATAGTGTAGTAGTAATTATTGAAATTATCAGCGCAAGTGCATCAAGTTTTGCTGGTCTAAATTCCATAATCACTCCAGGTCAACCAAAAATCTCTTTGCTGCATTTTCAAGTGCCTTTTCTGGTGTGCGCTCAAGACGCAATGCCTCTTCAAGGGCTTCGTTAAGATAAATCCTGCCCGTAAACCATTCTTTGGTCTTTGGTTCGGTGCGGGCAAATTCAAGCTGGGCGATTATCTTATCATAATTGGGATTTTCCGAGAGGAAAATCTGGAATTCAGGTAATCTTACTACACTCCTTCTCGTGGGTAGATAATAACTTGCCTTTGTCCATTCTATCTGTTGTTTTGGTTCTAAGAACCATTTTATGAATTCCCAGGCAAGGTTTTTCTGGGCAGGGCTTGCCTTTTTAAAAATCCCGATATTCGTCCCGGCGATAACCACACCTTTATTTGTTCCCTGGGGAAATGGTGCAACACCCATTTTGAATTTATGCCTTCCTTTTAAGAATGTCCAGGAAACGACCGATGCTGGAATGATCGCAACATTTCCGCTCAAAAATTCATCCTGGCGCTGGAAACCCGGGTTTAAATAGAACAAACTATCCTTCACCAAATCAACCATATAACCCAGGACCTTCACCCCTGCTTGAGAATGGAACATCGGCTTTTTTAGTTCTTGATTGAATAACTCACCACCTTCCTGATAGAGCATTGAACCAAAATACCAGACATCAATGGGCCAGGATGTGGGCCAGATTTTAAATTTTTTAATTTTCTCACAGGCGAACCTAAATTCAACCCAGTTGTCGGGAAATTTTTCTATACCTGCAGAATCAAATATAGTGGCATTGTAATAAAATACAGGAAGACTTTTATTAAAAGGGAGGGTGACGATGATTGAATCAAAGGTATTATCTTCAATGAATACCGGGAAAAAATCTGAAATATCAAAAGAGGAATCTTTGTCAATAAAGTGCTGAGTGGGTTCAAGATATCCTGCCCTTAGAAACTGGTCGGTCCAGGATTCATACATCTGGGCTATCGTTGGTGGTGAATTTGAAGCGATAGCACCCATAAGTTTCTGTGCCAGGGCATCATAAGAACCCATCTGTGCAGATTTTATTACACCTTCAGGATGGAGTCTATTAAACTCCTGAATCATTTGCTCAAGTTTCCTTCCAATCGGACCACCCATCACATGCCAGAAATAAACAGTACACTTTTGTTCTTTTGTGCAACTGATGAGTGGAATAAGAAGTAGTAAATAAAAGAGTTTTTTAAATCCTTCTGTTACCACTCAGGACCTATGGTCAGATAGAATTTCCATTTTGAAGGTTCACCCTTCTCATCAACCCAGTTTTGAAGGTCATTTGCACGGGCAAAATCAAGTTTAAATATTGCAAAAAATAGATTGAACCGTAATCCAAAACCCAATCCCATCTTCACATCCTTGAAACGAACAGGTATAATGCCCTCCACCGGTTCAAAGACATCAAATGAATCAGAATAGATTCCGGCAAAATCAGCAAAAAGGACTCCCCTTATATTTTTGAATTCTATGGGTAGAGGGAATGCCAGTCTGAGCCGGTCTATGAACGGGAATCGGTATTCAAAGTTTAAAAACCCTAAATCCGCTCCAGTAAATGTATAATAATCAAAACCCCTTATTGTACCAGGACCACCTATTGACCAGAGCTCTTCATCCCTGCCAAAATTTTCCGCAAGAACAAGCCTTGAGGCAAGACTTGCTCTTGGAGAAAGGCGAAAATAACGACGATAATCAAGGATGCCTACCTTTATATCAAAATCACTGAATATTGTAGTATAACCAGTTATTCTTGCACGCACACCATTGATGGGACCTGTATCACCCCATTTTGCATTATCTAAGATAAAAGAAATTTCAGGATATGTAAAATTATAAGATGTATCTCGGTATCTATCAGAATAGAAGTCGTCAAAGAAATCAAACCATTTTGTTTCATAAATTTTGTATTTATAAATGCCGAGTTCAGCACGGAGAAATTTTGTAAATGGATACTGAAAAACACCCCCCACACCAAGATAACGCCAGATAACGAGGTCGTTACCATCAGCAAAATAATTTAGATATTGATAAAAGGCAAAACCCAAATCCATTCTTTTCTTTAAAAACCAGTAAACAAAAAATATATCAGAAGAGGTCAGACTTCCATAAAAGTCAGTGCTGAACTGTATGAGATGGTCACCCAGGATATCGCTTAATGCAATCTGGGTCATTCCAGAAAATCCAAGAGGTGTATAATAAGAGGCGCTTACTACAATATAATCAAGTGTAAATTTCAGGCGGTATTTCCTAATTTTTTCTCGGTCAGGCACGCCTGCAGTATATGAATTTTCAGCAATTTCAACTTCAACTGAATCAGAACCAATCATATGTTTTAGTGGTTCTTTCAAAACACAGATGTCATAACCATAATTATTATAGTATCCAAAGGCGATTTTTTGAAAATCCTTAGAAATAGAAGGATAATAAATGCCGGTAAGAATATTCGTTCTTTTTACTATGCGGTTTTCATTTAGTGAGAGATAATAGAGATTATAGGCTGAATCATAATCAGCAACAAAGAAAATACCGGTATCAGCATAGAAAAAAGGAGAGGCTATATAGGTGGTCCGTGGAGTCAGTCTTTTAATATCATCACCATCTTTTAGAAAGACACCATAACTACCATAATGATAATTTTCATCAGAATCAGGGCGATCTGAGATAAATACAATTCTACTTTCGGATGCAATAACAGGAAATTTATCAACATAAATATCATTTGTTATTCTTTCGACCTTTCCACTTGTTATCTCTATTTGATAGATATCAAGGTATGAATCTTTAAGCCCGCTGAATATAATTCTTTTTCCATCCGGTGAAAATTTTGGAGAATATATGCCATTGAGATTTAATTTAAATTTTTTATAAACCCTGCCATTTTGCGAATTTATTATATAAAGGACATCTTCACCCTGAGCCCTGGCAACAAAACTTATATATTTCTCATCCGGTGACCAGGTAATACCACCTTGATAAAGATGTAGTCCTTCATAGCCAGAGGAATACTCAGCACGAATAAGTTTTTTGAGTATTCTGCCATCGATACTTGAGATCACAATTAAATCAACATTTCCCAGACGATCACTGATAAATGCGATCTTATCACCATTTGGAGATATTGCCGAAGATGTGTTATAGAAAGAATTCGTTTTTTTGTGGTCGTAAACAACACGTGCAAGGCTTTCAAAATTTTCTACAAATTTAATCTTGGGGTAATACCTTAATTGATAAAATCTTATCCAGCGCTTGTTGAATTCATCAACTCCGATGCCAAAGGCACTGATGAATGCATTCTCCAGATTTTTTTTTACCTTTAATAGATGGAGAAATTCGCTTATCTTATCACGACCATACTTGGTGCTCACATAATGATAGAATGCCTGTCCTTCCTTATATATTATATAGCCACCATAATTTCCAAGGTCAGAAAGTGGAATGACCTGATTGTTAATAACCAGATCCCGCATATAAATATCTGCCTCGAGATTCCAGCCCTGGGAGAAGAATTCTGCGGATCCTTCCATAACCCATAACGGGATTGAATATAGAAAATCACCGGTGAGAATTGCCTCAAGTTTTGAAGGAAAGAATATTACAAATTGAAATACATGGGTCAATTCATGGACGAGCACATGGCGCAGTTCTTCATAATCGCCATTAAATGGTATGACCATACGATTCTTTAATATTTCGGTGAAACCTCCGACCGATTCTTCTATCAGTTCCAGGGTAACATTTGTCTGGGAAAAATGATTGGGTGAATTGTAAAGTATTACCGGGATACGAAATTCAATCTCAATACCAAAGTCTTTGTTCAATTGTACATAGCCATCTTCCAGTACATCCTGGGCAAAGTGGGCAATCGTTTCACCACCTTCGTAGAAATAGATTTCAAAATGTTCGCTGGAAAGAATATTGAAATTGAAATCGCGATACTGTATTTTATTCTGTCCAAAAGATTGACTGAAAAAAAACAAACCTAATAAAAATGGGGTCATATATGTTATTATAACTAAAATGTATTCCGAGTCAAGAATTTATTGACTTTACTTCTCAATTTATTATAATCAGAATGCGATTCTATTAATTACAGGCTTTTTTTTATGCACTGGAATAATTTTTTTTGCAGGAACAAGGCTTTCATTTTATAGTGATGTTATTGCAGAAAAAAGCGGACTCGGAAGAATTTTGATCGGGCTCATTCTGGTCGCTTCAATAACATCCCTTCCGGAAATAGTAAATTCAATAAGCGCGGTTACTTATGTAAAGGTATCTGATATTGCCGGAGGTGATTTGATCGGTAGTTGTGTTTTTAATCTCTTGATAATCGCATTTCTTGATTTGTTTTATCGTAAGACGCCTATTTCAAGTGGTGCCCAGACAGGTCATATAATTTCCGGTAATTTTGGTATATTGCAATTAAGTATTGTTGCTATAATTCTATTTTTTGGAAGAAATATGCCAGGGTTTGGTTGGATTGGTTTAAACAGTTTTATTTTTATCTTTATCTATATTTTGGGAATGGGGTTGATTTTCCAGTATGACAAAGAAAGCTGCTGAAAATGTGAACCAGCAAAATATGGAGATTTATCCTGATATAACATTAAACAAGGCAATAAGGCTTTTTATTATAAATGCCTTTCTTGTTATTGTCGCAGCAATATTTCTCCCCAAAATAGGCGAAGGCATTGCTGAAATTACTGGACTCGGACAGACTTTTGTTGGGAATATCTTAATCGCCTGTTCTACTTCTCTGCCAGAGACGGTTGTTTGTTTTGGTGCATTGAGATGCAAGGCTGTGGATTTAGCATTGGGTAATCTGATGGGAAGCACAATATTTAACATTGCGATATTAGGGCTTATTGATCTTATTTATATAAATGGTTCTTTACTTACTCTGGTAAGTCAAAATCATATAATCTCTGCGTTATCAGCAATAATCATAACAGCTGTGGTGATAATCAGTCTAACTTATCGGGCAGAGAAGAAATATCTTCCATTATCCATGGATGCAATCCTTATTGTTATTATATACATTTTGAATATGATGATGCTTTATTTGCTAAAATAGGATTTACAATAGGCTTGACAAAAATTCATATTAGATTATAATCTACTAACTGGGCAGGATTTTCTAAAATCAAAAAGGAGGTTTTATGGCACTGTGGGCACTTGTGGTCTTTTTATTGGGTGTCTTGGCATTATTGTTCAATATATTTAACATCTTTGAATGGTTTACACCATTCTGGGCGATTATTTTAATGGTAATTGCGTTTGCCATGCTTACGCGCATCGCCCAGAAAGAAAAAGAGGCAGAAAAGGAAAAACTCGTTGAGAAGATCCAAGAACTTGAGGCACAATTGAGCAAATATGAAAAGAAAGAAGCATAAGGAGATCTTTATTGAAAAATTTATAATCGATCTTCTGAATTCCCTTTGTAAATCATATACTTAACTTCCATAACAATGTTTGAATTTCATATCAGTAAAAAATGTCGTGATAAATATAAATTTGACAAAGTTTTATTTCAATTAAACGGTAATGTAGTATTCACCGATATATCGGCAGTTAAAAAATTTGCTGATAAATGGAATAGTTATAGAAAAAACAAGGGTAAAGATTTAATAAGTCCAGCAGAATTGAATGCAATGGGACTTATTGATGAGATATTACACCTTTTAATCCATAGATACCAGATAGAAAAAAATCCAGATGGATTCAAAAAGGCATTTGATTATTTAAACAGAAAGATTGGTGAAAAAGAGGTATTTGATGTCATTAAAGAATTCGTTGAATTATTTCCGCCGGTCTCTGTTTATTCAAAAAAGGAAACAGTGGCTGAATATCTCAGCAGTAAGACAGATAATATACCAAATGTTTTAATTGCATTACAGGAAATCTTAATGTTGAGTTTGGCAAATGAAAATCCTGCATTTTTACAATTCAAGGAATTATTTGAAGATAAAAAATTGAGAAGTGAGACTGAGTATAAAAAAGTTATTGCTGAAATTGAAGAATTTTTTAAAACACAGCCAGTTTATGGTCCATATAATCAGTCCCTGGTTGAACTCTTGAAGTCTCCGATTCGGGCTTCACCTTATTCTCTTGCGGGACAATTATTATACATAAAAGAACACTGGAGATTGATACTATCACCCGAATTATTTGAACGTCTTGTCGGTCGCATCCTCATCTCTCTTGATTTTATCCGTGAGGAGAAAAAGGAAAGACTACCTGGTCCGGGCCCGGCAATCGTTCCTGAATTTACCCCTGGGGCCGAGGTTTATGCTGATATTCATTCTGATGAGCCGAGATTCAGCCCTGATACAGAATGGATGCCAAGGGTTGTGATGATTGCCAAACATATCTATGTCTGGTTGTATCAATTGAGTAAAAAGTATAATAGAGAGATAAAAAGACTGGATGAGATACCTGATGAAGAGTTGAAGATGTTGAGTGATTGGGGATTCAATGCAATCTGGCTCATTGGCATCTGGGAAAGGAGCAGGGCTTCAGCAAAGATAAAAAGACTCTGTGGTAATCCAGAGGCGACTGCCTCGGCTTATTCAATATACGATTATGAGGTTGCCCAGGAACTGGGTGGTGAGGTGGCATTTTATAATTTGAAACAGAGGGCTTTTAACTACAATATCAGAATTGGAGTAGATATGGTGCCTAATCACACTGCGCTTGACTCAAAATGGATAAAGGAACATCCCGATTGGTTTATCCAGAGAGATACATCCCCATTTTTTAATTATCGTTTTTCCGGACCGAATCTTTCTGAAGACCCTGAACTTGAGATTTATATTGAGGATGGATATTATAATAGAACCGATGCCGCGGTTGTATTCAAACTCGTTGATAAAAGAACGAAAAAGGTAAGGTATATTTATCACGGCAATGATGGGACGAGCACACCTTGGAATGATACAGCCCAGTTGAACTTTCTTTTGCCTGAAGTAAGAGAGGCAGTGATACAGAAAATCATTCATATTGCGAAAAGATCGCCGATTATAAGACTTGATGCAGCAATGACCTTGACCAAAAAACATTATCAGCGATTGTGGTTCCCGGAACCAGGTAAGGGCGGAGATATACCTTCAAGAACCGAATACAGTATGACCCACAACCAGTTTAACAAACTATTTCCTAAGGAATTCTGGCGTGAGGTTGTTGACCGCATCGCCAAAGAAGCACCCGATACATTATTACTGGCTGAGGCATTCTGGTTGATGGAAGGATATTTTGTGAGGAATCTGGGAATGCACCGGGTCTATAACAGTGCGTTTATGAATATGCTCAAAATGGAGCAGAATAAGGAATACCATCAGGTTTTGAAAAATGTTCTTGATTATAATCCAGAAATTTTACGAAGATTTGTTAATTTTATGAGTAATCCGGATGAGTTGACCGCAATCCAGCAATTTGGTAAAGATGATAAATACTTTGGCGTTTGTATAATGATGGCAACAATGCCTGGATTATGTATGTTTGGTCATGGCCAGGTTGAAGGATTCCAGGAAAAATACGGAATGGAATATCGTCGTTCTTACTGGGAGGAGAAGCCAGACGAATATCTAATAAAGAGGCATGAAAGGGAAATATTCCCGTTACTAAAGAAGCGCCACCTCTTCAGCGGAGTATCTCATTTTAGACTCTATGACTTTTTTGATGAAAATGGCATAATAAACGAGAATGTTTTTGCATATTCCAATGGTGGTGAAAGTGAGCGTATGCTCGTCGTTTATAACAATCGTTATCAAGAGGCAAGGGGATGGATTAAGGGCTCTAAAAGATTCCATACGGACAATTTATGCCAGGATTTGGGATTAAGGTGCGGTGAAGGAATCTATTACCTCTGTCGTGACCATAAGACCAATCTTTATTATCTTTTCAACCCGATGAATATATTTAAAAATGGTTGGTATCTTGAACTTGGTGCTTACAAATACCAAATATTTATGAATTTTAAAGAAATAATTGATAATCAGAATCAGGATTATAAAATGCTCTATGAATCTTTAAATGGCAGAGGATTTTTGAATATTGAACTGGCACTCTCTGGAATGAAGATGCTAAAGCGGATTGGGAGATTAAAAAATACCCCATACTTAAATGAAATTATCACTCCAGATAAACCTCTATATTTTCAAGTTGAAATGATACTCAAAAATCCTGAAGAAGCGCAAAAATTGATACTCTATACACCAATTTCCCGAATTACAGAAAAAGGTTTTGAAATTTCAAAGGATGGGAATGAATTATCTGAATTTTTCAAATCCAATGATATTAAGGAATTTCTGATGGTTCATACATACGAAGGCATTGAATGGTTCAATAAGGAAAGGCTGGAATTGTTATTAACCTGGATATTCGTTGATATTTTATCTCGCTTGTTAGAGGAGAAAAAGGAATTTATAGTGAACGAGGCTAATTATTATCTATTGAAGATTGAACACATACTAAATGATTCTGCATTGAGTGGTTATCAATATCAGAGATTTTTAAATTTCTTGACCAGCCAAAAAAAATAGATATAATTTTCAAAAGGAGGCTTAATGAAAAAAGGACTCTTTGCACTACTATCAATCATTGCCCTATTCTTTGGCTTTGATCTGACTGGGCGTATCGGTATGGGGTTGGGTTTCTCACCGGATGTGTATCAGGAAGCGGCGAATGAGTTAATAACCTTGCCTGTTGTTGACCTTGCGGTCACAAGGATTGGATTGAAACCCAAAATGGTTATTGAACCAATATTCCAGTTCACATTGAAGAATGCTAATGATAATACAAGCATTTATCTTGCCATTTCTGGGTTGGGCAATTTCCTTATGAAGGGGCACCAGAAGACCAACCTCTATGCCAAGGGAGGATTGGGCTTTATGCTCTTCTCACCCGGTGAAGGTGCAGACACAGAATTCGGTTTCAATCTGCCATTTGGTTTCGGACTGGAACATTTTGTCAGTGAGCACTTTTCTCTCAATCTTGCAGCGCTGAGCGGCATTACATTCATCTCCAACCCACCATCAGGTGGCGATACATATATAGAGGTCAAATTCGGTAATGCCAAACCATTTGCATTCTATATGGTGTGGTATTATTAATAGAAAATGGGTTAGGGTTGGGATGCTGGGATATTTAACAGCATCTCAACCCTGTTCTTATGATTTCTTAACTATGTCTTATAAATTTTTAGACCACACTGCGGATCTGGGTATTGAGGTTGAAGCAAACTCTTTGAAAGAACTTTTTATCAGCACTGCAAGAGCGATATTTAAAATCCAGATCAAAGGTAGGGTGTTAAAAAAAGAAAAATTAGATTTTAAAATAAAGAGTGTATCACTTGAAGAACTTCTCATTGAATGGTGCAGAGAATTATTATATAACTTCGCTGTAAACGGATTTATCCCGGCTGAATATAAAATTGAGATAAATCCAGATTATGGACTGAAAGCCAAATTGACTGGTGATATTTTTGATAAAAAAAGACATCAAATAAAATTGGAAGTCAAAAATGCCACTTATCATAATCTAAATTTAAAAAAGACAAACAGACATTATCGGGCAACAATCATATTTGATGTATAATCTAACCCATTGACATTTTTTAAAAAAAAAGATATAATATATTGTTATGATTTTAATCCCTCGGGTATTTTATCAAAAAGGAGTAATGAAATGACGCGCCGGGTATTAGGACCCGGTCGGGTCATGGCGCAATTCTGTAAATCATACTACAACCTAATCTCACGATCAAAACATTTAATCCATAACCATAAAACGGAATACCTAAAAATCTTGAATTCTTCAGCAATGAAAGGAGGTGATCGCATCAAAAAAAATCATTTGCAATATTATTTAGAAAAGGCATTGAATAAACAAAAAGGGGTAAAATGAAAAAAGGATTAATCCTTATTGGCATACTGGCTTGGGCATTATCTTTTGCTGCCCAGCGGGTTGTGGTGTGTGAGGAATTCACCGCCACCTGGTGCACATATTGCCCTGGTGCAGCCAGGGGTCTTGATGAAAACTATGAAAGGGATTATGACTCAATAGTCGTAATCGCGTATCATTCTTCTACGAGTGACCCATTCTATTCTGCAGAAGCAGCATCAAGGTTATCTTATTATAGCGTTTCAGGCTATCCTACAACAGTCTTTGATGGTGCCAAAAGGGTTGTTGGTGGTGTCCATACTGGAACAATGTATGCCTGTTTCAGGGATACTATAACATACCGCATCGGAATAACAAGTCCACTGATAATCAACCTTACCTGTAACTATGATACGATTGCCAATACCGGCAATGTAAATGCAACGATACAGAATACATCATCAAGTGCAATAAGTGGAACACTCCATTTTGTCATTGTGGAGAATAATATTCCATACAACTGGCAGGGTATGACTGAATTAGACTTTGTGATGAGGGATATGCTACCGGATGCTAATGGTGAGGCAGTTACTATTCCAGCAAATAGCAATATAACAAAATCCAGAAGTTTCACAGTCGCATCAAACTGGAAGGAAAAGGATTGTAAGATTGTTGTATTTGTCCAGGCAAGCAGTAGAGAGATCTATCAGGGTGCTGAAATCGGGATTGTGCCGATACCAGAAATGGAATACTTCGGAATGAATTATACCGAAATCAGTGGAAATAATAATCGCTGGGCTGAACCCGGTGAGGCAATTGGGATGTATGTCTATGCAAAGAACTTAGGAAACGGGGTTTACTCTGGTTCTACTGGCATTACCTGCTCAGACCCTTATATTACAATAACCAGTGCTACACCACAGAGTGTAGCAATCGGTCCGGGTGATGTAGATACAGTGAGTATTTGCAATTTCAATATCAGTGCCTCCTGCCCTACTCCACGTCAGGTGAGTTTTATTGTAAATTTTGGTGCTCATAGTGATACATTCCCGTTTATCATTACCAGAACACCAGGCTTTTCAGATAATATTGAATCAGGGCAGGGAAACTGGACCCATTCTGGAATCAATGATAACTGGCACATAACGACCTATAAATCCCATTCACCAACCCATTCCTGGTATTGTGGAGTAGAATCCAACCATCAATATTCAAATGAAAATGATGCCTCGCTCATATCTCCATATTTTGTGTCAACCCCTGATAGTTCACTGAAAATATGGCATCAATACAGTCTTGAAACAGGCTGGGATTATGGCTATATAGAGATTGATAATGGTTCAGGCTGGTGGAGAACTGTTGGCACATTCACCGGAACGCAGAGCGCCTGGACCCAACTTATATATCCGCTCACAGCCTATAGGGGACAGACCATAAGACTCAGGTTCAGATTCATCAGTGATGCATCGGTTGTGCAGGAAGGCTGGTATGTGGATGATATCAATGTGCCCACTCCGGTCGGTGCTGAAGAAAACAGAAACGGGAATGGTTTAACAAAGTTCACTGTTTATCCGAATCCATTTACTAAGGGATTACACATAAGATACGGAAACCTGAAAAATGGAAGAGAATATACAATTTCAATCTATGATGCCTCAGGAAGATTGATCAAACAATGGGATAACAAAGATGTATTAAAAACTGATAATCTAATATGGAATGGATACGATAATAATGGAAATGTTTTGCCAAACGGAATCTACTTTGTGAGATTGAATACTGAAGAAGGTTCATTGATAGAAAAGGCGATACTACTTCGTTAAGAATGGGCGGGCAGGAGATTTTTAATCTCCTGCCCGCTAAGAAGGAGTGATTATGAATAAAATAAAATTGTTGATCATTACCTTTACCTTTGTATTACCATTATTTGGACAATACAGCTTTGACTTTACCTGTGTCAGTGATACATTTCAGACCGGAACCGACTATTTTGCATATTATTTCCGTCTTACCAACACTGGAACATTACCTGATACTTATGCCTTTGATTGTCGGGTGATTGATAGTGTGCCAGGATGGTTTGAAATCTATTGTGCAGGTGGTCAGTGTGCAGAACCAGGTATCATCCTCTATGATTATCTCACACCTGGTGCCGTAGATACAGGGATTGACATATCGGTCTATACCGCACAAAATGTCTGGGGCACAGAAAAGATTAATCTCCTTGTCTGGTCTTTACACAACCCGGGGTTAAGGGATTCCATCAATGTCTATGCAGCAATGGAACAGAGCGTTAATGAGACAGAAAGAATAATACTGCACCAAAATCAGCCGAAACTTGAAATATATCCCAATCCATTCAAGAATCACTTACAAATCAAATACCAGATTGGCAAAGTAGATCAAAACTTTCTTCAAGGATCGATGGTTCTTTCAAAACCAGAAGTTAACCTTGCAATTTATGATGTAAGTGGTCGGATGATTAAAAAATTTAACCATTTAACCAATTACCAGTTTAATGAAATTAGATGGCCTGGGGATGACGATTCCGGTAACATCCTTCCTGATGGTGTTTATATAATCTGCGTGGAAGCCAATGGTATTAAGACAAATAAGGTGGTGGTGAAATTGAAATGAAAAGATATTCAATATTTTTTGTCTTTTTACTTTTTTTCTTCTGTTCAGAGTCTCCGGAGATAAAAAAAGAACCCGCAGGCAGGATCGTCCTTGCTGAATTCTTCACCTTTGCGCGGTGTGTATATTGCCCTTATGCTGAAGAAGCGCTGGATAGTCTATCAAAAGAATATGGTGATAGTCTTGCAGTAATTGCTTATCATCGACGTGCCCTTGGTGATACACTGAGCCCACCTTATGTAGCAGTGAGAGAGTCATTATACTCTATTCAGACTTCTCCAGTTGTTGTATTTGATGGCTTGCATATTGTGCAGACTGAAAAACCCGAAGACGATTATCCAACTTATAAAAATTGTATAGATGTAGAAAGAGGAGATACAACATTTTTAAGGTTACAAATGGAAATTTCAGCCCAGGGCACTTCGATTAATTTGAAGACAATGTTGATTCCACTTGATACAATTGAGCCGGGCAATTACAGGTTGTTTATGATCGTGGTGGAGGATAGTGTATATTTCAAGCAGGTGGGTGCACCTGATTCAATCTTTTGTTTTGTGATGCGAAAGATGATCCCTGATGAAGCGGGTGTAGAAGTTAATCCTGTTTTCCCGGATACATTGGTGAATGAAATAAATTTTTTAATTCAACCTGACTGGAATATTGATAAACTCGGCATTGTTGCTTTTGTGCAGGATATGGGAACAAAGGAGGTTATCCAGGCGATTACAGATAGAAGAATTATTAAATAGAATGAATTTTAAATTAGATTAAAAGATTATAGAGAATTTTCAGTTTGAAATTGAGACTCAAGTCTTTTAATATAAATTTTTTTTATGTTGACATACAACCATATTTTAATATAATAACAATATGGTTTTTATGACCCGCTCGATATGGGTTCATAAAGGAGCGCGGAAATGATTCGCCGGGTATTCAGACCCGGTCGGGTCTGCGCAAACCAGGAGAGATTAACTCCTAAAAAAACCCTTAATATAAATTCCAAATCTCTATTTTTAAGCAATCTCAACCACTTTGATTTTTCATTTAACCATTTAACCAATTACCATTTAACCAAACAAAGGGGGTCCTATGCCCAATCCTTGGGATAAGATAGTCGGCACAAAGGAGTATAATAAAAACTATGAACGTTTGATAGAAATCGCCCGAAAGAAAGGTTATGTCTTCAATAAAAAGATTTCACGGGTGAAAAAAGTGATAGGTCTTATGACGATGAATTTTCTTGAATACGGAAAATACTATTGTCCGTGCAAACAGAGCGAGCCTTTAGATCCTGAAAAGGATGTGCTCTGCCCCTGCCCAACACTGGATGAGGAAGTAAAAAAAGACGGACACTGCTTCTGTGAATTGTTTTATAAAAAGGAGAAAAGATGAGACACCCCTACCCCTATCCTTCCCCTTCAAAGGGGGAGGAAAAAGAGCTTGCCCTGAATTTATTTCAGGGAGGGGGTGAAAGGAGGTTTAATGTCTGCTCTAAATAACTACGAAAAGATGTGGCAGGAATTGGGCCTTGATGTGGGATTACACAATGAGGTCCTTGCGTATATCAACAAGGGTTTTCAGAATACAGTGGGTAAACAGAAGAATAGACCCAAGGCAATGGAGTATTTTGATAATGTTCTTCATGAATCACATAGTGGCAGGGTTGCTGAACTACTTGAGGAAAAATCAAAGGGCAAAAAGATAGTTGGATTTTTCTGTATATATGTGCCTGAGGAAATTATTATGGCATTGGATCTGGTTCCTATTGCTCTTTGTGGCGGCACAAATTTTTCTGTGCCCTATGCAGAAAAGACCCTGCCCAGGGATATCTGTCCATTAGTAAAATCCACACTCGGGCTTGCATTCTCCAAGACCTGTCCTTATGCACCGATAAAGAGTCTGGCAGTTGGTGAGACAACCTGTGATGCAAAGAAAAAGGTCTGGGATATTTTAGCCCAGAAGGTGAATTTCCACATTATGGAAGTGCCTCAGAAAAAGAATGTGATTGATGCCCATCTCTGGGATAATGAGGTCCATTTATTTGTAGAAAAACTTGAGAATCTTGCTGAGAAGAAACTTGATTTCACAAAATTAAAAGAGACGACCGAGATAATGAATAAAAAGAGAAAGGCACTCCAGCGCCTCGCAGAATTAAGGAAAAAAGGACCGATATCAATAAGCGGGCTTGATGCCCTTGTGGTAATGCAGGCTGCATTAAATGATGAACCGGTCCGTTTCACAAAAAAGGTTGAAGAATTGTGTGATGAACTTGAGGACAGAATAAAAAAGGGGATATCACCATTTTCTGATAAGGCAAAAAGGATAATGGTCTCTGGTTGCCCTTCAGTGATGGGAAACTGGAAGATTCATTCTTTAATAGAAAGTTCAGGTGGTGCAGTAGTCGTGGATGAGACCTGCACAGGTGTGAAATATTTTAAAGACCTTGTGGATACAAATAAAAATGACCTTGATGGTCTGTTGAGTGCAATTGCAGATAGATATTTGAAACTTAACTGCTCCTGTTTTACACCAAATAATGACCGGCTGGAGATGGCAAAGAACCTTGCGATAGAAGGTCAGGTAAAGGGTGTTGTCCAGTATGTCTTACAGTATTGCCATACCTACAATATTGAGGCAATAAGGGTTGAAGGAACACTGAAACAGGCAAATATACCGAGTATAAAGATTGTCACTGACTATTCAGAAGAAGATACTGCACAAATACGCACGAGGATTGAGGCATTCCTGGAGACCCTGGCATAGTTTAATGGGGCAAGTGGTGGCAATTGAAGGCAATTGAGGGCAAATGAAGACAAGAAAAAGGCAAATGGAGATAAAGAAAGGAATATAGAAAATGGTTAGTGCCGGAATTGATATCGGTTCAAGGACGATAAAGTTTGTTCTATTTGAGAATTCAAAGATTATAGATTATTTGATAACCGATACCACAGTTGAGCCGATGAAAAGGATAAAAGAGATATTAGAAAATAAAAGATTTGATAGAATTACTGCGACTGGTTATGGAAGGTATCTAATGCAGGAATCTTATGATTGCCCGGTTGTTACTGAGATTAAGGCTTATGCACTTGGTGCCCATTATCTCTTTCCCAGTTGCCACACCGTCATTGATATAGGCGGTCAGGATACAAAGGTAATAAAAATAAGAGATGGTAATGTTGTTGATTTTGAGATGAATGACCGTTGTGCTGCAGGCACCGGCAAATTTCTTGAAGTTATGGCACACACCCTCGGCTATACAATGGATGAATTTGGTAAAAATGCCTTAAAAGGAACGAACTCAATCCCGATAAATTCTATGTGCACAGTCTTTGCTGAATCTGAGGTCGTTTCGCTCATTGCCCGGGGCGAGGACAAAATAAATATTGCCTTGAGCCTGCACCACTCCATTGTCAACCGCCTCTTACCAATGGTTAGTAGAATAAATCCTGAGAATGATATTGTCTTTGCTGGTGGTGTGGCAAAGAATCCCTGTATGGCTGAACTGTTAAGAAAGAAACTGGGGAATATATTGATTCCTGAAGAACCCCAGATAATCGGTGCCTTGGGCTCAGCAATAATTGCAAGAGGAGGTGGAGAATAAAGATACATAAATACCTAAAATCCAAAATGCCTAAATTTGCTTCCCATCTATGGGTTGCGGAGCAATAAGATAAGGAGGAAAAATGAAATATTTAGTTCTTTTCTTTATAATAAGCCTATTTGCCATAAATACATGTAATGCCGCTGTTCTGCCAGTTTTTGGTGCAGACCTCGTGGCTAAAAATAAATATGTCTGGCGTGGACTTGTATTTAATGATGAATATGTATTATGGCCAGATATATGGATAAACTGGTATGGTTTTACTTTAACCGGCTGGGGTTCTATTGACCTTACTGATGTTAAAGATAAACAATTTGCAATTACTGACCTCGCTTATTATTTCGAATACGCACATAATTTTGGCCCCATATCCTCAACAATTGGCTATGTTCATTACACATATCCTGGGTCAGCATATGGACCAGCATCTGTTGCTACTGGAGAAATTTATGGCAAAGTTGGTGCAGATGTTAAATTGAGTGAAATCGGTCTCAACATAAACTATGATATAAAAGAAGCAAAAGGGTTTTACATATCTTTAGGAATAAATAAAGAATTTTCATTTGGTTCGTTTGCTCCAAAAATTGGACTCTCACTTGGTTACGCAGATAAAAAACATAATCTTTATTACTTTGGTTTGGAAAAGGCAGGACTGACTGATTTCAATAGTTCGTTTATTGTAACATATACTCCTCCACCACCTCTTGGAAATTTTTTTACAATAGCCGGAGATCTTAATTATACAATTGTAATAAATGAAGATCTTTCTAACATAGTAAAATCTTACAGCACAGATAAAAATTTCCATTTTGGTCTCGGGCTAAACTTCTATTTTCCTGCCGGGGGTGAATGATGGGTTCATCAGGCCCTTTCTGGATTGCCTTTATTGTTTATTCTCTATTCGTGATGCTTATCGGCTATTTTATCTGGCGCAGAATCCGAACCGATACCGCAAGCCATCAGATTCTTGATTTCTGGATTGCCAGTCGTAGATTCCCAGGCTGGCGTTTAGCAGTCTCATTGACTGCAGGCTGGCTAATGCTTGGCTGGTTAGGTTATGGTATGTCAATGATTTATCAAATGGGTTTATCAGGTGTCTGGATTCTTCCCCTTCCCTGGTTTATACTCTGTTTTATAATAATCTGGATGGTTCCATATGTGAGAAGATTTCCAGCAATATCCTTGCCTGAGGCTATGGAAAAACGGTATGGAAAATTAACTCGTCTTATAATTGCATTATGCTCAATCTTCGTTTTTACCTCCTGGACCGGAGCCGAACTTTTTATGGTCGGACATCTTGGGGCACCATTTTTGCGTATATCATCTGCCCTAACAATGATTCTTGTTGTAATTCCAATTATGGTCTATACCTACTATGGTGGGTTTAGAGCGGTTGTCCTAACTGATCTTGTCCAATTTATCTTTATGGCATTATTTATTTTAATCTTAGGAATAGTGAGTTTAAATTTTGCACAAAAGGCTTCAGGTGATAGCATAATCAAGCGTCTGGCACAAACACCAACCCCATATTATGGTCCAGGCACGATGTTTAAACTCTTTGCTTGTGGCATTGCAATGCCAATTATACTACTATTTGCATATCTACCAGGATGGATGATTGAGCAGGATTTGCTTTTGAGGATCCAGGGTGCTAATAGTTTGAAAGAAACGCGGAAAGGTGCCTGGTTAGCACTTATCTTAATAACAATCTTTGTTATTGGTATACCCACTTTGATTGCGTTCAATGCACTGGCCCTTTTTCCACCAGGAATAGAATCAAGTTCAATTGCGATCGGCAATGATGCCACGGGTATTATCTCAGCCATAATTTTGAGATATTTCCCGGTCTGGGGACAGATACTTATGTTTATTGGACTGATCGCCGCCCAGATGTCGACAGTGGATACATTTTCTAATGTAATTGCACTACCACTAACTTATGATATTGTTCAACCCACATTAATGAAGAATCTATCCAAACAAACGGTTGCAAAATGGTCAAGAATTCTGTCAGTAATATCCATATTGATTGCTTTAGTGTATGCATTAAATGCAACTTCATTGATGGATGTATATATTCTATCTTCAGGAGTTCTAACCGCATCTATTGCAATCCCTGCCTTTGCTATGTTCTGGAAGAGATCAAATCAACTTGGTGCGATACTCAGCGCGATATTAGGATTTATTGGCAATGTGATTTTCTACATTTTTGAATACCATATCTGGAAACATAATTTTCAACCACAATGGCTTGCTGATACATATCTCGGCTATATAATCGTAGGCCTGGTAGGTTCAATAATAGGGCTTCTTATTGGTTCATTGATTGGTAAACCGCCGACCTCTGAGCAAGTATCAACAATAGCACCCAGTCCGCTTGAAGGGGTGGAGGTGTTTGATATAGCAAAACAATGAAAGGAGGTAATATGCAAATATACAGAAAAGACTATACAATAAAGGATGTCCAGGATGTCTATGATGGTCCTGGTGGACTGCTCTGGGAGGCAGTAATGGGTGAGCAGATCCACTCTGGTGGTCCAGAGGCAACCGATGTCCTGGCACAAAAACTGGGCTTAAAGCCCGGGATGATCGTTGCTGACCTGTGCAGTGCGCTCGGTGCACCAGCAAGGCATCTGGCAAGCAAATACGGGGTCTATGTGAAGGGCGTTGATGCAACAAAGACTATGCTACAAAAGGCAATGGAAAGGACAAAGGCAGCAAAACTTGAACATATGATTGAATACTATGAAGGTAATGTGATGGATCTGCCCTTCAAGTCCGGAACCATTGATATTGTCTGGGGTCAGGAAGCCTGGTGCTATGTCACGGACAAAGAAAGGCTCTTGCGTGAGGCATATCGGGTATTAAAACCCGGTGGCAAGATTGGTTTTACAGACTGGATTATTACCGGAAAGATAACTCCCCAGGAACTTGACCCACTTTATGATTCAATGGCATTTCCCTATATGGAATCATTTGAGGGCTATCAGGAATTGATGAAGAAAGTCGGATTCAAGGTCCTTGAGGCTATAGATAATACTGAAGCATTTGCCCGACATTTTGATCAATATTACGAGATGGTCACAGTCAAAATGAAACCCGATATATTGAAAAACTTTGGTCAGGACCTTTATACTTTTGCCGAAAATCTTGTGACCATCTGGCGCAAGGCTGCACACGAGCACAAGGTCGGCTCAGGGTTATTCATAGGGCAGAAATAATCAGGCTGACAAAATTACAATAAAACTTCCTTTCACTTTAATCCTCTCTCCGCCACAAAGATTGGCGGAGAGAGGAAGGGGTGAGGGGTATAGAAAGGACATCAGGATATCAGGAAACCAGGGTATCAGGAATTAGATGAGATATTCTGATATCTTAATACTCTGATATTCTGACAAACTTCAACATCACCCTCGTTTTTATCCCCTCCCATCAAGGAAGGGGAATACACAAGAAGAAAAAAATTCAGGAAACACTGAACTATTTCATCCAAAACTGATATTGACATACTATTGTAATTTTGCAATGGCATTGGGGTCCAAAACTTTGCAACACATTTCTGCCTGCCTGAAAAATGTTGCAAAGTGCATAGAATTAATCATTCTAACATTGTTAATATTTATTATTATAAATATGAGGGACAGGATTGGTATGAAGTCTTAAAATTTTAAATATTGTCATTATTGAATTTTTGGATAAAATAATATAGCCATAGGAGGTATCTTGGATTATGGACAGATAAAAAAGGCAGTCGTTGGTTTTGAGACGGAAAAGGTAAAAGAACTGGTCAAAGAAATTTTAAAAAAAGGAATTAAACCAAAAGAGATTCTTGAGCAGGGGCTTATTGCAGGGATGAAAGAGGTTGGTAGATTATTTGAAACTAAAGAATATTATGTGCCTGAGGTATTACTTGCGTCTGAGGCATTTTATGCCGGGTTTGAATTGGTGCGCCCGCTCATTGCTAAGACCGAAGCACCAAAAAAAGGTAAGATAGTAATTGGTGTTGTCCAGGGTGATATCCATGATATTGGCAAGAATATCGTAAAGGTGATGCTTGAGGCATCTGGTTATGAGATCATAGACCTGGGCAAGGATGTGCCAAATGAAAAATTTATTGAGACCGTGGCACAACACCAGTCGCAGATTCTTGCATTGTCTTCTCTGATGACGACTACAATGATACAGATGGAGACGGTCATCAAACTTTTGAACAAGAAGAAACTCCGTAAGAATGTGAAGGTGATTATCGGTGGTGCACCAATAAATCAGGAGTATGCGGATAAGATCGGTGCAGATGGCTATGCTCAAGATGCGTCGGGTGCCGTGAGACTTGTGGATAAGTTATTAGGAGTTAATTCGTAAGAATTTTATGGAGTTAGCATTTGAATAAGGTAGAATCTTTACGGATAAAATCCCATAAAAAAGCCTTACAGCTTAACCCCGGGGATAAAATTAGAGCGGTGATTGAACATAGAAGAAAATTTGCAGTCTTTCCCATTGTCTGTGCAGACCATTGTGCCTATTTATTAAATAAAAATTTCAAAGATGTTGCTACTGATGGTAGCAAACTTGCAGAGGTTCTTGAATATGGCTATCGGCTCTACAACTATGATATGGTTTTGGTTTTTTCTGACCCTTATATTGAGGCAGAGGCAATGGGTTGTGAATTAGAATATTCATTTTATCCGAAATTAATCAGTGGCAAGGGAAGAGGATTGAAAAATGAAATGGAGATAAAAGCCTTACGGCTTAACTCCAGGGATAGGACAAAGGAAATAATCAACGCTACCAAAATACTTAAACAGAATCTTAATCTCCCAATTTTTGTCTCAATCAAAGGACCATTTACTCTTGCTTCATTCCTTGCCGGGGTGGAAGATTTTTTGATAATGCTTTTAACTGATGAAAAAAAAGCAAAAATTTATATAGATATAGCACTGGATTTTCAATTAACATATTTAAAAAGACTTTTAGATATTGGGGTTCATATCTTAATTGGTGACCCGATGGCATCGGCAAGTGTAATATCGCCAAAGATTTTTGAGAAATTTGCCTGTGAGCCACTCAGAATATTGGTAGAGCAAATAAAATCAGCAGGAATGATTGCAGGTGTCCATATCTGCGGTGATACAAAACCGATTATCAATATTATTGATAACCTGAATGCCGATATCTTGAGCATTGAGGATATAACGGTTAAGACCAAGACCCTGAAGATGGGCGGTGTCTCAACTTTAACCCTGCTCAATGGTGATAAGACCAAAATCAAAAAAGAGATTGGATCCGCATTGAAGGAAGATTTTCTGATTCTATCAACCTCCTGTGATGTGGCAGTGCATACACCAGTTGAAAATGTAAAAACAATGGTTGAGATTGCAAGGCAATATGAAGACTGATACTTTATTATCATTATTACAGAAAGAAGGAATATTTGTTGATGCATCCTGCGGTGGAAAAGGAAGATGTGGACGGTGCAAAGTTTTGATAAAAGGCAACCCAAGACCACCTGATGAGATAGAAAAATTATTGATCCCTGATGGTCTATTGAAAAAAGGTTATCGACTTGCCTGCCGATATAAAACAAAGACAATCTCGGAGATAATCGTTCCCCGATTTAAGTTATCAAAAAAAATTAAAAACAGGAATACCGGTCTGGCAATTGACATTGGCACAACAGTAATCAAGGGTGCGCTTGTGGACCTTAATAATGGAAAGATTATCAAAATAGCAAAGGTCTTAAATCCCCAGCAATCCTGGGGCGGTGATATTTTAACCAGGGTGGGCTTTGCTATCTCCGGGGAATACAGATTGTTAAGAGAGGCACTCATAAAAGGAATAAATGAGTTAAAATCGCATTTGGGTATTTCAAATGTAGAATTTACTGCGGTTGTTGGAAATCCAGTAATGCTATCGTTTTATCTTGGTGAATCAGTAAAGAATTTTGCCTTTTATCCTTTTGAAGGAAAATTAAAAAAAGGTATTTATATAAAAAATCCACCGGGCTATGTATTTGGTTGTATCGGCGGCTTTGTGGGCGGTGATACAGTTGCTGGTATTATTGCCAGCGGATTATTATCAAATAAAAAATCCGGCCTCTATATTGATCTCGGAACGAATGGCGAGATCGCACTTATAGCCGATAAAAAAATCTACGCTGTTTCAACTGCTGCTGGTCCGGCATTTGAAGGGGTGGGACTTATCTGTGGTAGTCTTGCCCGTTCTGGTGCGATTGAAAAAGTTGAATACCGCAAAAAATTTAAAGTCTATACGATAGACAACAAGCCACCTATTGGATTTTGTGCATCAGGATTTATCGATTTGCTAACAATACTTTTAAAAAACAAATGGCTCACAGAATATGGAATGTTAAGAAGAGAGATTCTCGTCAGTGGGTTTAAAATAGAACAGATGGATATTAGAAAATTACAACTCGCCATTGGTGCAATTCACGCAGGCGTAAAATTTCTCCTTGATTATGCTGGTATGCGGGCTTCAAAAATAGAGACCACGGTTATAACTGGAGAATTCGGTTCCCATTTAAATCCTGATTCTTTGAAAGAGATAGGGATTATCCCATCAGGCATAAAAAAGATCGTTCTTAAAAATCATCTGCCCATAATGGGCGCGATAGAATTTTTAACGAATCGATTAACACCTGATGATATAGAGATGATAAGAAAAAGAGCTGTCCACCTTGAACTTGCAATGCAAAGGGATTTTCAAAAAAGATTTGTTGAGGGTTTGATCCTGAGGCCATGGAACTAATCGGATATTCCTGTTCTTATATTCCAGTGGAACTCCTTTGCGCAACCGGATTGAGACCATATCGTTTACTACATGGTGACCTGAATCTTTCCCAGAAAGGAGAGCGGATTGTTCGTGTTGATGCCTGCCCGCTTGTTAAATCAAATCTTGGATTTGTCATTGAAAATCAAAAAAAGTTTGCCTGCATCATTGGTTCTACAGGTTGTGATATGTCACGAAGAATGATTGAGACAATAAGATTTATGACCGGTATCCCGGTCTACATATTTAATAATCCCCGCACTGATAATTTTGAAATCTTCAGCAATGAGATTGATATGTTGATCAAAGAGTTGGAGCAATTCTTCCATCGCAGATTTGACAAAGGTTTGATTCAACAGGAATGTGAAAGACTGGAAAGGATAAGACAGAGATTGCGTCAGTTTGATGCCCGGCGTCGGTCAAATCCATCAGTTTTATCAACCACTGTATTTCAAAAAATAATGATTGATTATCTTCAGGGGAAATTTTCAGATATAAAAACAGAGTTCCCGGAAGAAATGTCTTATAAACCAAGGGTCTATTTATTGGGTAGCCCTGCCTCCTATGAATCAGGACCAATAATTGAATTGATTGAAAAAAGATTGCGTATCTGTGGTGATTTTAATTGTGGATTATCAAGGCCGATATACATAAAGGTTTTGGAAAAGACGATAGAGGGTCTAAAACAGGCATATTTCAAACAGGCTCCCTGTATTTTTAAAAGACCGAACAAAGGATTTTATGAATGGGTGGATAAAGATTTGAAAGAAACGAAGAGCACCGGTATCATTGCCTTTATCCTTGACTACTGTGATAATTTTGATTTTGAAATTGCAAAGATGGAGAAAAGATTTTCACTTCCGATTTTAAAATTGAAGAGTGATTTTTCTTTACAGAATATCAGCCAGTTAAAGGTGCGGATTGATGCATTCATTGAAGTTCTCGCTTCATATCGGGGTGGAGTTATATGAAAAAAACACGAAAAATTATCCCAAAGAAGATTGATTTAAATGCCTGGTCAAGGCAGTTTGAAGATATTCCGATTGAGGTGATAAAAAAATATAAATACTACAACAATGAAGAATGGGGGATATATCTATCACCACCAGCAACATTTATGGTCTATGGTGCAAGGGAACTAAAAAGACTGAAATTTGACAACTCGTTTGAGGCATTGAGAATGTGGGGATTTGTCTTCAATGAGACCGAAAGACTTTTCAGGGCGCGCCAGATAAATAAAAAGATTATTGCGACAATGGGTGATTTAGGAACCATCCCTGTTTTGGTGCTTTCATTCCCTGATTGTATTCCATTCTATCCTGAATGCCTCTGGTGGACACCATTTTTTAAAGAATCTACTGAATTGCTTGATACTGCAAGCAAACTCGGACTTCCTGAAGCCACCTGTTTTTCCCGTGTCGTTGTCTCAGCATTCTATAAAAAGTCCTATTTCCCAAAACCAGATTTAATAATTGCCTCCACCGGTGCATCCTGTGATGATTATTCCTGTGTAATGCAAAATGTAGAAGATATGGGTTATGAGGTGATGTGGATGGAGATTCCTTATAGAAGAACATTAGAATTTTTGCTCAATAAACCAAAACCCCAGGATTTAGGGAAAACAGGACAGGGATTGATTTATCTAAAAAACTTAGAAGATTATTTGGTAAAGGAGTATCAAAGAATCTGGCAGGCATTATTCAAATTGACCGGTGTGAATAATCCACATCGTCTTGTTGAGATCATAAGAAAGGTTAATAGATTACGCAATCTTGTTGAGGAGATAAAAAGGATGAACGCAGAAGCAGAGATAACACCATTGCCAGCCCTGGAAATGATGACCATAGAATTTGGTAATTTATATGGCTATGCTGATTTTGATGAGTGGGTTGATATCGTCCAGGCAATTTATGATATGGTCAAAGACAGAGTGAAAAAGGGGGTTGGTATTCTGAAAAAAGATGCGATTCCTATTGCCTGGGTTACTCCGAGTGCAGACCCTTATTTATTAAATCTTGTAGAAGACTTCGGCTGCCGGGTCGTTGAGACCGAATATGTAATAAATCAGGGAATGGTGCAAATTGAAGAAAATATTGAACCGATACATGCCCTGGCAAGGTCTTTTATCAATGCCTCACTCATTGGTTCTACAGAAGAAAGGGTAAGAAGTATAAAAGAAAAAATTGCAAAAAAGATCATAAAGGGCGTTTTAATAACAAATATGCTCGGCGCATCACACTGCGCAATGGAGACACGACTTATTGAAAGGTTACTCAGTGATGTTCCGGTCCTCTCCATAGATGTCCCTGCACCTTTTGGAATCAACCAGCAGATAAAAACACGGATTGAGGCATTTGTGGAGACGATAAAATGAAGGATATTTTAACCCCACGCGAAAGATTTGGTATGCTTGTGATTGATGAAAAACCTGACCGTTGTCCGGTGATACCTTTGATCACATCACACGCCGCGACTGTGGCAGGGATAAAATTGAAAAGATATTATACCAGTGGTGAAAGAATGGCTAAGGCACAGATAATCGCTTATGAAATATACCAGCATGATGCAATATCAATATTTTCCGAAGTGGGTATAATTGCAGAGGCAATGGGCTCAGAATTTTATTATCCGGACAACGATCTGCCGGTGTTAAAAAACCCGGTCCTGAAAAATAATCTCAATGACAGACTCATAATCCCGAATCCAAAAAAGGATGGCAGGTTACCGGTTTATCTTGATGCAATAAAATATGCATATAAGGCAATAGGTGATATTGTTCCTGTTCTTGCCTATGTCCCGGCGCCATTTACGACCGGAATGCACTTATTACCACCGGAGAAATTCTTGATTGATACATTAAGAAATCCCCAAGAAACAAGAATGATTCTTGATTTCGTTCTTGAGGCCACAATTAAATTTTGTTATGAAATAATTAATGCCGGGGCACTGCCTGTAATCGTGGACCCGCTTGCATCAGGCAGTGTAATAAGTCCTGCGGTTTATAAAGAGATTGCTTTGATCTATGAACAGAAGTTAATTGATTATCTCCACCGCTATGATTTTGATGTGATATTGCACATCTGCGGTGATACCACAACAATAATAGACAATTTATTGTATACCAGCGCAGATTTAATCAGTCTTGATCGTGTGAATATGATGAAGGCAATGGATAAATTATCTGGTAAAATGAGATTGATCGGTAATTTTGAAACAGGGTCACTCTTATTTTCAGACCCTGAAGAGGTTTACAGGGCAACCGCAACCATGGTTGAGCAATTAAAATTTGCCCGTAAGGGCTATATTGCTTCAACCGGATGTGAAGTGCCAATCAGGGCAGAAAGAAAAAATGTTGAAGCATTCATAAAGGCAGCAAAGGAGAAAGGATGGTACTGGGTATAGATGTGGGGTCAATGTATACAAAGGGTGTGCTGTTTGATGGAAAGGTGATAAAAAAATTGGTTGTCAAAACCGCATTCAAGCCAAGGCAGGCAATAAGTGAGATAAAGAATCAACTCACGGGATTTGATAAAATTATTGCTACTGGATATGGAAGAGAACTGGTTGAGGATGCATATAAAGTTATTACTGAAGTATCGGCATTTGCCCGTGGTTCAACATATTTTAATCCTGAAATAAAGACAATAATAGATATTGGTGGACAGGATAGTAAGGTGATAAAGGTAAAAAATGGAAAGGTCGTGAAGTTTGTGATGAATGACCGTTGCGCGGCAGGAACAGGTAATTTTATTGAAAAGATCGCACAATCTTTGAATTTATCCCTTTTAGAATTTGGAGAAAGGGCATTGAAATCAGAAAAACCAGAAACGATAGACTCACTCTGTGTGGTAATGGCAGAGACCGAGATTTTGAGTCTGGTGCAGGAAGGCAAGCGACTCGAGGATATTATCTTTGGTGTTTGCGATTCACTAATCCGTAGAATAAATGGCATTGCCGGGCAGATTGGAATAGAAGAGCCATTATTATTCTGTGGTGGTGGGGCATTGAATCCGGGATTGGTAAAGGCATTAAAGAGATATTATCCAGAAACGATAATCCCTGAAGAACCGCAATTTGTTGGGGCAATAGGTGCAGCAATGGTATAAAAGAATCAAAAGAACCGATATTGACTTTTGATTAAAAAAGTGTAAAATTAAGGATTAAGGAGGTTTGATGGGCAAGATTAGAGTGGCGATAATTGGCGTTGGCAATTGTGCATCAAGTTTGGTTCAGGGTGTTTATTATTATCGTAATGCCCGCGAAGATGAATTTATTCCGGGTATTATGCATACCAGGCTTGGTGGTTATCATATTGGTGATATAGAGTTTTCGCTCGGGATTGATATTGATAAAAACAAAGTCGGCAAGGACCTTGCTGAGGCAATTTATACCAAGCCGAACAATACCTATAAATTCTGCTCGGTACCAAAATTGAATGTGCCGGTGGTCAGGGGTATGACCCATGATGGATTGGGCTATTATCTATCCCAGATTATTGAAAAGGCACCGGGTCCAACCGCGGATATAGTGAAATTATTAAAGGAAACAAAGACCGATGTGGTCATAAATTATCTACCTGTGGGGAGTGAAGAGGCAACAAAATGGTATGTTGAGCAGGTTCTTACTGCGGGCTGTGCATTTGTGAATTGTATTCCAGTATTTATAGCGAGTCAGAAATACTGGCAGAAACGGTTTATTGAAAAGGGTTTGCCGGTTCTGGGAGATGACATAAAATCCCAGGTCGGTGCGACAATTGTCCATCGGGTTCTGGTAAACCTGTTCAATGACCGGGGTGTAAAATTAGAAAGGACTTCGCAGTTGAATGTTGGCGGGAATACAGATTTCTTAAATATGCTTGAACGTTCAAGGCTCCAGTCAAAAAAGATTTCCAAGACTCAGGCAGTTACTTCCCTTCTAAAGTATAATATAGGTGATGAAAATATTTATATTGGACCGTCTGATTATATTGCCTGGCTCACTGATAGAAAATGGGCATATATGAGATTGGAAGGCAAGACTTTTGGTGATGTCCCACTCAATATTGAATTGAAACTTGAGGTTTGGGATTCACCAAATTCTGCCGGTGTTGTAATCGATGCCATAAGATGCGCAAAACTGGCTCTTGATAATAAGTTGAGTGGAGCAATCATTGAACCCTCAAGTTATTTCTTTAAATCTCCACCGGTTCAGTATCCTGATTATATCTGCCGTGAGAAGACCGAGAGTTTTATTAAAAAATACGGAAAGAAAAATACAAAAGGGAATAAGAAAAGGAGCAGTTAATACATTTCCGCATTTATGAGATAATTCTATGAACCGCGGCTTGTTCATCACATTCGAGGGTGTTGAAGGTTCTGGTAAAACAACCCAGGCCAGGGCACTCGCTGAATGGTTTGAACAGAATGGATTTCCTTGTATTCTTGTGCGCGACCCGGGAACGACCATTACCGGTGAAAAGATAAGGGAGATTCTGCTCAATTCAGAAAATCCAATCCATCCCAAGTGTGAGGTTTTTTTATTCCTTGCGGCAAGGAGTCAATTGGTTTATGAAAAGATTCTTCCTGCATTGATGGAAAAAAAGATTGTGATATCAGATAGATTCGCAGACTCCACTTATGCATATCAGACCTTTGCACGGAGATTACCCGAGAGATTGATCGCAATATTTAATCGTTTTGCCAGTGCTGGATTAAAACCTGATTTGACATTTCTTGTTGATGTTGAGATCCCCGTGGGACAGGCAAGGGGAAAATGTGTTGATCGAATGGAAAAAGAGAGCACCTCTTATCACAATGAAGTGAGGAATGGTTATTTAAAACTTGCACACCGATCAAAAAAGCGCATAAAAATCCTTGATGGGAAAAAACCGGTTGATGAATTGAAAAAAGAAGTAATTAGTTATGTAAAAAATTTGTTGATAAGAAAGGGGTATAGGATATGAAGAAAAAGATATTTATTCCCATAATCGTGATTTCCCTGGTCTTTGCAGTGATAATCACACAATGGGTATGGGCAAAGCCTGATACATACACATCCTTAAGAATTTTTAACAAAATCCTTAAGGATGTTGAGGATAATTATGTTGATGAGGTGAATACCGATTCCTTGCTCAAGGGTGCAATAAACGGGATGCTCAATTCATTGAAGGACCCGCACACCCAGTATCTTACAAAAGAGGAGTATGAACAATTGCGCGTGACAACAGAAGGCGAGTTTGGAGGCATTGGTGCCCAGATCGGCACAAGAGAGGATAAGATAGTAGTCATTTCGCCAATTGAAGGAACACCCGCATATCGTGCAGGACTCATACCCGGCGACCATATTATGATGGTGGACAGTGTACCAACAAAGGGTAAGAGTGTTGATATTGTTGTCAAACAAATTCGCGGCACACCAGGGACTAAGGTTTTATTGACGATACAGCGTGAAGGAATTCCTGAACCATTTAATGTTGAGATTACCCGATCAGTGATAAAACTTGAAGCGGTTCCGTATTATGGGATGGTGACAAAGGATATTGGCTATATATATCTTTCCAGTTTTTCCCGCACTGCGGATGCGGAATTCAAGGCAGGACTTGATTCATTATTTACCTGGGGGGCAAAGAAGATAATCTTTGATCTGCGCGGAAATTCAGGTGGTTTATTACAGGAAGGTATTGCAATAAGTGAATTCTTTTTATCGCCCAACAAAGACATTGTTACAACCAAAGGCAGGATTGAACCACCCCGGACCTTCAAGTCACAGAAATCCTATGCTTATGGTGAATTCCCTATGATTACCCTGGTTGATGGTGGTAGCGCCTCTGCATCTGAGATCGTTGCCGGTGCTTTACAGGACTGGGACAGGAGTTTGATCATTGGCACGAATACATTTGGCAAGGGTTCGGTTCAGAATGTCATTCCCCTTGAGGATGGAGGTGCCTTGAAACTTACCACTGCCCGCTGGTATACACCTTCAGGTAGATGTATTGATAAACCATTCGTAGAGGAAGAAACTTCTTTAGTGAATGTTACCAGGGTCGATTCAAGTAAAAATAATATCTATATCACATTAAATCTTAAACGAAAGGTCTATGGAAATGGTGGAATAACACCCGACATTATGATAGAATCAAGAAAACTGACAAAATTTGAAACAGATATCTGGATTAAAGGTTATTTTTTTGATTTTGCTGTCCATTATACCAATACACATAAGGATTTAAATAAAGACTTTGTTGTTGATAATAAGGTGCTGGATTATTTTGCTACTTATTTGAAAGAAAAGAAGAAAATGGATTTCACACAAGCACAGTTTGATTCGGCAAAGACTGCGCTGGCAGAAAGAATAAAACAGGAGATAACCTTAAATCTTTTTGGTCGAAAAGAAATGTATCGTTATAGGACCGGCAACGATCCACTCGTGCAAAAGGCAGTGGAATTGCTGAAGGAGGTGGGTTCTCAGAAGGAACTTTTTCGCAACATTAAATGAAGGTGGAGATTCTTTGCCCAATACCGGGACGACAAATGCGAGAATTGTAATAATTTTTATAACTGCAGTATCAATCTTGACCCTGCTGCTATTATGGTTTATTATATTTGTGGGGATAAGAATAAGGAGAATGGAAATTCAATGAGAATTTTTCTGTTTTTTATATTATCATCAATTTAAACTATGTATCGCATTGAAATAAAGAGAAAAAATGACCCCAGGGGGAAATTTGTAAAAGAAGATTTTGAATCAATCGGTTTTCAGGGGATTGATTCAGTTGAAGTAAAGGATGTCTACTACATTTATGATAAAATTCCGTATAGAAAAGTTATCTACCTTGCCGAAAATTTATTCTGTGATCCAGTTGTTGAGACATATAAAATCTGTTCGGGCAAAGGTTTTGAAATATTATTCAATCCAGGTGTTACTGACCCCAGGGAAGATAGTATAAAAAAAGCAGCGAATGACCTGGGTATAAAACTCAGCAGTGTCGGGACCGGTGTCAATTATATCTTTAGAGGAAATTTTGATAAAGAAAAACTAAAAAATTATGCAAGTTTATTCCTATATAATCCATTGATACAGCATATAAAACAGGTTGGCGAGCAAGAATTCAAACCCCAAAAGCCGAAATATTCTTATTTGAGAGTAAGCCTTGATACCGACCTTGTAAAATTGAGCGAGGATATGGGATTATCATTATCAAGATATGAAATGGAGACAATAAAGAGGTATTTTGAAAGATTAAATCGAGACCCCACAGATGTGGAACTGGAAACGATTGCCCAGACCTGGAGTGAACATTGCCGGCACAAGACATTTTTGGGTAAAATAAAAATTGGTAATAGGGTGATAGATAATCTTCTAAAAAATACAATAATGAAGGTGACAAAAGAAATAAACCATCCTTTATGTCTATCTGTTTTCCACGATAATTCCGGTGTGATTGATTTTGACCACGATTATGGCGTCTGTTTCAAGGTCGAAACCCATAATCACCCTTCAGCATTAGAACCCTACGGTGGCGCTGCAACCGGTATTGGTGGTGTGATAAGGGATATCCTGGGAACCGGACTTGGAGCAAAACCGATTATGAATACTGATGTATTCTGCTTTGGCAAACCAGAATTGAAATACGAAAGACTGCCTGAAGGAATACTACATCCAAAAAGGATAATCAAAGGTGTATATCAGGGTGTAAGGGATTATGGCAACCGGATGGGCATTCCTACAAAGAGTGGTGCCGTATATTTCGATGATGAATTTCTTTATAATCCACTTGTATATTGTGGCACGGTTGGATTGATCAGAAAAGACAGAATAGAAAAGGGTGCAAAACCAGGAGATTTAATATTGCTTGTCGGGGGCAGGACCGGTCGCGATGGAATACATGGTGCAACATTCTCATCTGTAGAACTCTCTGTAGAGGCGGAAAAATCCTGTGTCCAGATTGGCAATCCAATTGTTGAAAAGAGGGTTCTTGATTGCCTTTTAAAGGTGAGTGAACTCGGAATTCTAAATTCGGTTACAGATTGCGGTGGTGGAGGATTATCAAGCGCAGTCGGAGAAATGGGCAAAAAGATAGGCGCAAGGGTATATCTGGAAAGGGTTCCTTTGAAATACGAAGGATTGACACCGAGGGAGATATGGATTTCAGAATCCCAGGAAAGGATGATACTCTCCGTTCCTAAAAAATATATTAAAAAGGTAATTAATATTTTTGAAAGCGAAGGGGTTGAGGCAACGGTGATCGGAGAATTTACAAATAACAAGAGATTATTATTGTATTACAAAAATCAGCAAGTCTGTAATATAGATATGAAATTTCTCCACGATGGGCTGCCGATGCCTGAGAAAAAGGCAAGAAAGAGAAAGATTGAAAACAAAGAAATAAAATTTCCAATGCCCGATGATTTGAATAAAATTCTGCTTGAGGTCGTTGGCAGTCTTAATTGTTGTTCAAGGGAATGGCTGGTAAGGGAATATGACCATGAGGTCCAGGGTGCGAGTGTGATAAAACCATTTGTTGGAGTTTACAAAGATGGGCATCAGGATGCAGTGGTGATAAAGCCTTTACTCCATAAAAATAAAGGAATAATTATCTCCTGTGGTATAAATCCCGCTTATGGAAAATATGACCCATATAATATGGCATTATCAGTGATTGATGAAGCCCTGCGTAATCTTGTCGCAACCGGTGGTAATATTGAAAAGGCAGCAATGCTCGATAACTTCTGTTTTGCATCTCCAGACCGGGAAGAGGTGCTTGGAGACATAGTATCAAGTGCCCAGGGATGTTATGATGGGGCAAAGGCATTCGGTGTTCCATTTATTTCAGGTAAGGATAGTCTGAATAATGAATGGCTTGATGAAAATGGAAAAAGTCATCTCATCCCGCCCACCCTTTTGATATCTGCAATGGGTATCATTGATGATGTAAGAAAATGTATCACGATGGATTTTAAAAATGCTGAAAATTATATTTATCTTCTTGGTTTAACAAAAGAAGAACTTGGAGGTTCTGAATATTTCAGATATTTGAAGATAGAAGGTGGAAGGGTTCCCGGTGTAAATTTAAAAATTGCTCCGAACCTTATGAAGACATTGCATAATTGTATCATAAAAGATTTAGTTCTTTCCTGTCATGATCTTTCAGAAGGTGGACTGGGACTGGCGCTGAGTGAGATGGCGATGGCAGGGGATATTGGGTGTGAGATTGATATTTCAAAGATAAAATTTGCAGGAAAGAATCGACGTGCAGATATTTTATTATTCTCTGAATCAAATACGAGATTTTTAATTGAAGTCATTCCTGAACAGGCAGAAGAATTTGAAAAATTTATGAAAAATCTCCCATTTTCTGTGATTGGAAAGACGATCAAGGAAAAGAAGGTGAAGATATATGATTCAAAAAGATTGATAATAGATTTGCCCATTTCAAAATTAAGGGCAAAATGGAAGAGGAAGATAATTTGAATTAAAAAAACAGGTATGGATTATTACTGTTATAAAAATTAACACGGCAAGACTTACGCATTAACACCAGAAATATTTTTTATAAATTTTTATTGACAATTTAATAAAATTTGGTATAATTGAATATGCCTAATAAAGTTGTGGTTCATTATCTGGATCATAGAATTGAGCGAGGTTATACCTCAGATTTCAAGCCTGATAAAACATTATTCCATCTGGTTGTGAAAGAAGGAGAAAAGGAAAAATCCATACCGATAAAGATTGCAAATCTAAAGGCAGTATTCTTTGTTAAGGAATTAATGGGAAAGTCAAGAACCAGACCGGTAAAAAAGAAGACCTTTGAGGATATAGAAAATAAGAACCTTGTGGGTCGGAAGGTGAAGGTTGAATTTATGGATGGCGAGGTTCTTTATGGTCTGACAATGGGTTATTCACCCCAGCGCCAGGGATTTTTCTTTACGCCGATTGACCCGGAGAGCAACAACGAAAGGATATTTGCCGTGCTCAGCGCAGTAAAGGATATTACTTTCTATGATTGATTTTTTTTAATGGAGCCTGTATGGATATAATAAAAAAATTAAAAAAGGATAAGAAACCCGAATCAGTATTTGACACTTTGATAAAAAAGAAACAGGCTGAAGAGATACCAATACAAAAACCCGAGGATATGGAGGTAACTGCCCTGACACCAGAAAAGCCCCTGCCCGGAACTACCCCTGTTACACAGAAAAAAGAAACATCACCAACACGGGAATTTAGAACCGAAGGGATGCACGAATTTGATATTGACAGCCTCGGTGTTGATGGAAGTGCCTCATTAAAAATTGAATACAAGGCAAAGATAATGAGCCTCATTGATGAGAACAGATATGATGAGGCGCTTGAATTGATAAAAGAACTCAAGGAAAAGATTCGGGGCACATAGTGAATGTCATTATCCCTGTTGCAGGTGAGGGTGTTCGATTAAAACCCCATACCCATTTTTTACCCAAATGCCTTTTGTATGTTGCAGGTAAACCAATTCTTGGGCACATCCTCGATGGAATAAAGGATTTACAGATCTCAAAGGTTATCATTGTTCTTGGCGCAAAGTCTGAACAGGTTGTCCGGTTTTGTAAAAATTATAATTATAATTTCAAATTTGTTATCCAGCAAAAACGCCTGGGTTTAGGCCATGCAATCTATGTAGGTTCTAACAGCTTAAAAGGACCGACCCTTGTCCTTCTTGGTGATACAATAACTGATTTTGATTTCAAGGATTTGGGTGATCGGATAAATATACTTGGTGTAAAAGAGGTAGATAATCCACAGCGATTCGGGATCGTTGAGATTGTGGGTGGAAAGGTAATAAATGTTGTAGAAAAGCCTGAAAAGCCAAGATCAAATCTTGCCATTGTTGGGGTTTATTATTTTGCCGATATAAAAAAGATTCATCAGGCAATGGCAACCGTCATAAAAAGGGGTATTAAGACAAAGAATGAATACCAGTTGACAGATGGTCTCGCCTTACTGATAAAAAAAGGCGAACCCTTTAATATAATAAAGATAAAATACTGGTTTGATTGTGGCACACCCGACGCCCTGATTGATACGAATCGCCACTTGCTTAAAAAGAATCATTATTGTCGTTCACACAATAAGGCAAAAATCATTGCACCGGTCTATATACCCGATTCTGCAGAAATAATTGATTCAATCATCGGTCCCAATGTCTCTGTAGGTGAGTGTGTGAAGATTAAAAATTCAATAATTCAGGATTCAATAATCAACAACAATGCAACTATTGAAAATGCAATTTTTAATAAATCAATAATTGGTCAGAATGCAGTTGTCCGTGGCAGTTTCAAAAGATTGAATGTTGGCGATTCGTCAGTCATTGAATTCCCATAATGATTTCTCCATTGTATTTATTAATCACTGCCGTTTACTTGAATCCACCCGAAGTTCAAAATTTAATCCAGACGGGGCTTAACTTTGCCTATGTAGAAGATTTTGACAGTGCATCAGTGTATTTTGATAAGGTGATAGAAGATTATCCAGATAATCCCGCAGGCTATTTTTTTAAAGCTGCACTTTTACAATTAAGAATGATGGATGGTTGTCATTTCAATGATGAAAAGGAATATCTTAATCTAATAAAAAAAGTAAGGACAAAATGTGAAGAAATTCTGAACGATGAAGAAAACCTGTGGGCAGAATTTTATCTTGGTTCAAGTTTTGCATATCAGGCTGTATATGAAGGTTTAAAAAAGAATTATCTTGAGACCTTTAATTATGGTGTCAAAGGCGGCAGGATACTGCAATCAATAATAAAAAGAGATTCTTTATTTTATGATGCCTATTTAGGTGCCGGAACATATGAATATTTCTGGGCAAGGGCAAGCAGGTATCTGCCATTTTTAAAACTCACCGGAGGCAATGTGGATGAGGCAATAAGAAAATTGCATATTGCGGCTGAAAAGAGCCTTTACTCAGGTCCTACGGCAAAAAATTCATTGGCATTTATTTATGGAGAGGAAAAAAAATTTGAAATTGCCACAAAGATAATAGATAGTCTTTTACTTGAATATCCTGCATCAAAGACCTTCCACTGGAACAAGGCAGAACTTGAATTTAAGAAGAAGAATTATAATGTTTCACTCAATACCTACAAGTGGTTATTTGACCAGTATTTTAATAATGCAAATTATGCGAATTTAGCCCAATGTAAATTATACATTGGTAAATGTTATTATGAGTTAGAAAATCGCACTGAGTCAAAAAAGGCTTTAAAAGAAGTAATTGGATACAAAAAATATCAGGACAAATACCCAAAGATAAAAGAATACTGCAGGGAGGCGTATAGCCTATTGAGTCGGATATTGTAAAAAATTGTATTTGTGTATAATTATATGAGTAGAAATATAAAAATCAGACTATGAAAAGGTTATTGATAATTGCCTATTACTGGCCTCCCTGTGGAGGACCGGGTTCAATAAGGCCTGTTAAATTTGCCAAGTATTTACCCGATTATGGTATTGAGCCAATAATCCTCACCAGAAAAGATATTGCCTATCACTCGATTGATACAGAACTGGGAAGGGATTTGAAAAATTTAAAGATCTATAGAACCGAATCGCTTGACCCGGCACGTATCTTATACATCCTTGGTATGAGGAAATACCAACCAAAGAAATGGCAGGTGCCAATAAAGAAGAGTCTAAACTTTCCTGATAATAAGGTGGGCTGGATTCCCTTTGCCTATAATAAGGCGTTAAAAATTGATTTTGATTACATCTTTGTCACAGCACCGCCATTCAGTGCATTCATTACTGGTTATATCCTGGCGAAAAAGACTGATAAACCGTTAATCCTTGATTTTCGGGATGCCTGGCTTGAATTCCCGTTTATGCGTTATGAAAATAAATTCCAGAGAAGGTTTGTTTCTCACTGGGAAAGAAAGGTTATTGAATTTGCAAGTTTAGTAATCACTGTGAGTGAGGATATAAAAGGTTCGTTGGTGATGCGCAGTCCTGAGATGAAAAACAAAATCTATGTCATACCCAATGGCTATGACCCGGGTGATTTTTCTCATTCAACATTCCCTGAGAAGTTTACGATATCCTATTTAGGAACGATAAGAGAAGAAAGAAATCCAGAACCATTCTTGCTGGCGGTCGAAAAATTTATAAATGAAACAGGACTCTCTTCTGATCGTGTGGAGATTAAATTTATTGGACATATTGAAGAGGAATATATTAAATTGATAAAAAAATATCCTTATACAAAGATCTTTGGTCATCTTTCTTATCATCAGGCTTTAAAGGAATTTTGCAATGCCCACCTTGTATTAATGATCACCACCGGTGACGATTTTTTCTTTCCCAGCAGACAGAATGAATATCTTGCGAGTGGCCTGCCCATCATTTCCTGCGGTTTTTCAGGGGGGCTCTTTATTCTTGACCAGGCAGAGAAACAGGGTTATCCAATCCATTTTTATGAGTATGACAATATAATCGGGATGAAAGAGATAATGCGTGATTATTATGTGAAATATAAATACAATAAAATAAAGAGAAGCCCACATCCCCTGCCTGAATATACCAGACAAAACCTTACTGCCAAACTTACGCATTTGTTGAGAAGGATTGACAAATGTTAAAAAATAAATATAATAAAATTGTAGGTTTTAGAGTTTATCTTTGTAGGCATATTTTTGATAGATTAGATTAAAAGGAGAATTAAATGTACGGAATAATATTTGCCTTACATGTGCTTATATGCATATTATTGATTATTGTGGTTCTTCTGCAGCAGACCAGGGGTGCTGGTATGTCGAGTGTTTTTGGTGGTGGCGGTGGGACTGATTCTTTATTTGGTGGTAAGGGCGCTACACCGTTCTTTATTAAATTGACTTCTGGGCTGGCAATAGGATTTTTTTTGACATCTCTTTTTCTTGTGCTCTTATCCCGGAGACCTGTTGCAAAGAGTGCAGTAGATAAAGGATTGGAGACTGAAGTGCCAGCGGCACCGGTAAGTCCAGTGCCTGAAGAACAGATGCCGGTAATTCCCAAGGAACCAGGAGGTAAATAGTGTTTGCGGTCATAAAGACAAATAGTTATCAGTATGTTGTTTCAAAAGGTGATAGGGTAATCATCCCAGCATTGCTCGGTGAAACAGGAAAGGAAGTGGAATTTGATAAAATCCTGATGATAAAAGATAACGAAAATGTTATTCTGGGAAAACCATATGTTGAAGGTGCGTTAGTAAAAGGGATTATAAAAAAGACAGGAAAACTACCAAAGGTAATAGTCTATAAATTTATTAGACGGGAAAATTACCGCCGTAAAAAAGGACATAGACAATTATTTACCGAGGTTGAAATTACCGATATAATAAAATAGGAGGTAGATATGGCTCATAAAAAAGGAACTGGTTCAGCAAAGAATGGCAGGGATTCTGCAGGTAAAAGATTGGGTGTTAAAAGGTTTGATGGGCAACTGGTTAATACAGGGACGATTATAATAAGGCAGAGAGGCACGAAAATCCATCCAGGTATGAATGTTGGAATGGGTAAAGATTATACAATCTATGCTTTGGCTCAGGGCCGGGTAAAATTCGGCTGGGCAAAGGGTGGAAAAAGGATAGTATCAGTATTACCCGTAACAAATTGATCGCGCTGTGATGATATAAATAAAGAATTGGGTTTGGAACCAGGCAGAGAGATTGAGGAATTGAAGAATAAGATACTTACCAATTGAAATTCCAATCCGCCACGCATCTTGGCAGACCAAATCCCCAACAAATTCCAAATTCTAAATTGTTGCCTCAACACGGGACTAAAGTCCCTACTCCTTCCTTGATACAAGATACATGATACACAATATAGGATAAAAAATGGAATTATTTTTACCCTCAATCACCTCAGATTGCTCCATTTTTTTTCGTTTAACGTTCCATATTACACATTTCACGATATTCTCCTCTTTACCCTTTCTTGTAGGAGGGACTTCCGGTCCCGATAAAAATAGGGTTGGTTAGTCCTTTAAAAAGGGATACTGGGCATTACATCATATTGACATTTGCAAGACTTTGTCTATAATTGGTTATGAAGATACTCGTTACCAGTGCCTTACCCTATGCAAATGGTGATATACATTTAGGTCACCTTGCTGGTGCATATCTACCTGCTGATATCTATGTCAGGTATCAAAGACTAAAAGGCAGGGATGTGATACATATCTGCGGGACTGATGAACATGGTGTTCCCATTACAGTCCTTGCTGACCAGCAGAAGAAAAGTCCTCAGGAGATTGTAGATTTTTATCATGAGTCTATAAAGAAGTCATTTGCTGAATTTGGCATAATCTTTGATAATTTTTCCCGCACTACAATCCCATTGCATTATCGCCTTGCCCAGGATTTCTTTTTGAAGATATATAACAAGGGTTTTATCTATGCCAAAGAGAATGAACAGTTTTACTGCCCAAAGTGTAAGAGATTTTTACCTGACCGCTATGTTGTTGGTAAATGTCCGAGATGTGGAATTGATGGCGCAAAGGGTGACCAGTGTGAAGCCTGTGGAAGGTGGCTTGAACCATTCCAGTTGATTGAGCCAAGGTGTCTCATCTGTGGAGAAAAGCCTGTAAAACAGATTACTAAACACTGGTATTTTAAACTCTCACAATTTCAGAATCAACTTGCCAAATGGATTGAGGAGAAGAAACAATGGCGCGAGACCGTGCTCACATTTGTCAAGGGATGGCTCAAAGAAGGGCTTGAAGACCGACCCATCACAAGGGATATGACCTGGGGTGTGCCGGTTCCACTTGAAGAGGCAAAGGGCAAGGTTTTATATGTCTGGTTTGATGCACCTATCGGCTATATCTCTTCTACAATGGAATGGGCAATAAATAAAGGTGAGCCTGACTTATGGAAGGAATACTGGTTAAATCCCGAGACAAAGCTTGTTCACTTCATTGGTAAGGACAATATCGTATTCCATGCCCTTATCTGGCCCGCAATGCTTATGGCTTATGGTGATTATGTCCTGCCTTCAGAGATACCGGCAAACCAGTTTTTGAATCTTGAAGGTGAGAAATTATCAACATCACGGGGCTATGCAATCTGGCTCCCAGAGTATTTAAAAGAATTTCCTGCAGATTCCTTGAGATATGCCTTAACCAGGAACCTCCCTGAAACAAGAGATTCTGATTTTACCTGGCGGGATTTTCAGGCCTGGCATAATAATGAACTTGCTGATGTTCTTGGTAATTATATCAATCGCACCCTTACCTTTATTGAAAAATACTACAATTATAATGTCCCTTCTGCCTCAGCATTCACGGAAAACGAAAATAGAATTCTTGATATGCTCCATAATGCACCAAAGATAATTGGTGAGAAGATTGAGAATTTTGAATTCAAAAATGCCCTGCAGGAAGTAATGAAGATAGCCCAGGAAGGGAATCGCTATTTTGATAAAGAAGCACCCTGGGTAGCGAGAAAGACCAGTCCATTGATTTGCGAAAGGACGATGTATATCTGTATGAAGATGGTTACATCACTTGCAGTCCTGATAGAACCATTCCTCCCCTTTACTGCAGAGAAGTTGAAGAAGATTATAAACTTCAAGGAACAGAACTGGGATAGCATTGCTACACCGATGGTGCCAGCAACAATCAATAAATCTGAGATACTCTTCAAGAAGATTGAAAACGAGGTGATTGAGGTTCAGATTGTAAAACTGAAACAGAAAGAGATTTCAATAGAAGAGTTTAACAAAGTAGAGTTGCGCACCGCAAAGGTCATTTCTGCAAAGAAGGTTGAAGGTAGCGACCACCTCATCGTCTGCGAGATTGAACTGGGTGATAAGAAAAAGCAGATTGTAGCCGGTATTGGTAAGTATTACAAACCAGAAGACCTGATTGGCAAGATTATCATCGTTGTTAACAATCTCAAGCCCGTTACTTTAAAGGGTGTGCGTTCTGAAGGTATGCTCCTTGCTGCCCAGGACAAAAACGGGCTTGTGCTTTTAACCACAGACAAACCGATCTCATCTGGTGCGAATGTGAAGTGATTGATACCCATTGCCATTTGATTGACCCACAATTCAATCACGATTTAGAGGAAGTAATTCAGCGGGCTAAGGCATCTGGTATAAAATATATTGTCAATATTGGTTATGATCTGAAGACAAGTATTACAGCCATAGAAATGAATAAGACCTATGAATGGCTCATTCCGGCAATTGGTATACATCCCAATGAAGAGGCAGAGGAATCAATCACACATATTGGAGAGATTGAGCAACTATGCATTAGTGGAAAAGTGGTTGGTATCGGTGAGACCGGACTGGATTATTATCGTAATTATTCACCCAAAGAAGCCCAGCAAAAATTATTTCATCTCCATATCAACCTTGCCCGGAAGGTCAATCTGCCACTGATTATCCATACGAGAAATTCTATTGATGATGCAATCAAAATCTTAAAAGAAGAGAATTATCATAAAGGAGTCTTCCACTGCTATAGTGGTACCTATGAACAGGCAAAAAGGATTATTGATCTTGGATTCTATCTTGGATTTGGTGGTGTCCTCACATTCTCCAAGAATATGCGTGAGGTCTTCCAGCGTCTTCCCCTTGATTCTATTGTCTTTGAGACCGATTCGCCATTTCTTGCACCAGCTGGACACAAAGGCAAGAGGAATGAACCTGCGTTCATCTATGAAACCCTTAATTTTGCGTCTTCAATAAAGGGATTACCAGCTGAACAGATTGAAATGATAACAGACAGGAATGCCCATCAACTATTTTCATTAAATCCAGATTGAAACCTTTAGCAAAGAAGAGACTGGGTCAACATTTTCTCAATAGTATCTATATTGCCAGAAAGATAGTAAATTTTGCTGATATAAAGGAAGAAGTTGTTATTGAGATTGGCGCGGGTAAGGGAATGCTTACCAGAGAACTTGCAAAAAAGGCACGCATTGTTTATGCGGTTGAAATAGACCCTGAATGTGCTACAATCTTAAAAGATAAGGCTCTAAATAATGTTAAGATTATAAATGCCGATTTTCTTGACTTGAATTTAAAAGAATATGCTGGTTCGGTCATCGTTGGGAATATTCCTTATTCAATCACAACAAAGATAATTGAAAAACTTGTAAAGGATAGAGAATCTTTTCAAAAGGCATTTTTAACGATTCAAAAAGAATATGGAGAAAGGCTCCTTGCCCAGCCTGGTTCAACTGGATACAGTTCAATCACCTGTTATGTCAATTATTATTTCAATGTATTCAAAGGATTTGTAATACCACCGAGCTTCTTCTCGCCTGCACCAAAGGTTAGTTCCATTGTCATCGGATTGATGCACAAAGAACCTCCATTTCTGCTTGATGATGAAATAGAGTTCTTTAATTTTATCAAAGGAATTTTTCGGTACCGGCGTAAGATCCTCAAGAATGCCCTGATAAATTATTTCGGCTCTCTGCTTGTGGAATTATCCCATCCCATTCTTTATAAAAGGCCAGAACAACTTCATTTGAATGATTTTTTCAATTTATACAAAGATTTAAAATCAATAGAAAAATTTAAAGAACAATGAAAAAAAAGGTATACATTAAGGAAGGAACTGAACTGCAGAAAGCAATAGGGGAGATATTTAAAGATTTCGGATTTAATACTTTTGATAATAAAAGGGTCTTTGTCAAGCCCAATATGCTGCGCATTGCGAGACCAGAAGAGTGTATAATAACTGACCCAAAATTGATTGAGGCAGTGGTAGATTACCTTCTTAGCCTTTCTGCAAATATTACGGTTGGTGATAATCCTATCCCGCAAAAGGTTAACGAACTTGATGTTGCAGAAGAATGTGGATTTCTCTCAGCAAGCAGGGGTAGATTTAAAAATATCGGAAGATATGTGAAAACGGTCAGAATAAGGCATAATAGAGTAAAAAATGTCTATGTATCACGGGATATCCTTGATGCTGAATTGTTAATCTCGCTCCCAAAATTCAAGGTCCATACCTTGACAATGCTGAGCATTGCGATAAAGAATCAATTCGGTATAATCCCGGGCGGTTTAAAACCTTATTTACATTATCAATGCCCGACCCTGAATGATTTTTGCCGATTGCTTATTGAAATTTGCAATTTAAAAAAGCCCAATCTAATTATCGTTGATGCCCTGAATATCATAGATGCAAAAGGGAAATTATTTAAATTCAATAAATTAATTGCTGGTGCTGATGCCTGGGCTATTGATTATGTATGCACACTCATTGCAGGTATGAATCCGCATTCAAATCCCATTTTAAGATTGGGATTAAAGGATAAGATCTTTGAACCAGAAAATATTGAAATAATCGGCGATGCAGCACCAATTAAAGGATTTGCAGTTCCATTTTCATTACCAATAAGGGATATTTTTGCTGGTATGGGGAGCAGGGTCTTTGCCAAGTTCCAGCATTTGAATATCCCTGTGATTGACCATAGTCTATGTAATAAATGTCGTGCCTGTGAAAATGTCTGTCCGGTGCGAGCAGTAAGATCATTCAATATTGATCAGAAAAAGTGTATAAAATGCTATTGCTGTTTTGAGGTCTGCCCGCAGAATGCAATAAAAAGAAGATTAAGGATTATTTAACAATCAAGACCGGAATTCAGCACCCTCCCTCTCCCCGCCACAGTGATTGGCGGGGAGAGGATTAGTGTCTTAGTCTTCAAGAGTTATAGGTAAACAGTTTTCAGGATAACCATCCGCTTCATTGTTGGTTATTCCCTTAAACCTTGTTTTGTTCGCTTCCGGGACGACACTGAATTTGAATGCACCGTAGCCGAACTCACCCCAGTAGACCTTTAGACAATAGTCACCGAGTGGAAATGGTTCACCGCCATAACTGATTTGGATTCCGTAATTCTCTGATCCCGCATCTACCGAATAATCAAAAGTTAGCACCACATCGCTGTTTCTGAGAAATTTGTGACTGAACGACAGGGTTCTCTGTAATCCATCTGTGAATTCTATTGCAATCTGGACCGCAACAAGTTCTCCGCTATAGGGATCATAAACTGGAGCACCCCAGGTATAGCACGGTGGGGGTGCGGTAAAACTATCGCTTCCTACATCAAACTGATTCATCCTTTTTCTTTCTGAGCAGGTAAGAATAAAAAACAAAACAAATACTATGGATTTTATACGCAGTGTCATAATTCCTCCTCAAATTTTTTGTTTGATGCCAACAATCAGTTTGTTATTATGGGCATAACGAACCTCTAACCCAGGAAGATAAGTAGTAGTTCTGGATGCCCTTACATTTTTCAACTGGTAGTAGACCGCACGACCAATAAAAAGGACTGCGCCAACACCGAGAACATTTCTATAACCTTCATATCTAACCACTGTATTCCAGTCCTTGATTGTCTGTTTCATTGTAGAGTCCGATTTATACTCTTCGTATGCGCTTTCTGCCTTGTTGTGGCAGAAATAAGCACCTGTTCCTAATGCTACACCTAATCCTGCACTGACAATAATATCTTTTGTATAACTTTTGTGTGCAGGAGCCGCATTTAGGTTAAGACTGTCACCAGATACACTGATGATAGTAGCAATAAGAATAAAATGAACCATATCACCTTCTGTTAATAATACATTATACAAATCTATGGGTGGAAGTCAAGTAGTAAAAATCCCGATATCCTTTACCTTTTTAAGAGAGAAGATAAAGGTGAGGGTTGAGATGAGTAGTTCACTCCTGCAAGGATTTTTTTTGGGGCTGGAAGTCCCTTCTACAAAAAATGGTTGATCGTTATATGGTTTCGCAGTTTGTATTTTCTATAGTTCTTGGCCATTCAACAAAGAAGTGGATATGGATGCTGGAGTAGCGACATCATTAGGAAATTAGAGAATCAGATTATCAGGGAGTGAATATCGGGATATTAGAATATCAGTTATAAGACCTGATATCCTTCTTCCTGATCCCCTGATGATCTGATACCCGCCAAGATAATTCCTTGATACAGGATACACGATTCAAGATGCAAGAAGTCAATTTATCGGCACTTATTTTAGTAGCGAGTAAAGAGGAGCAGGTAGCGAGAGAAAAATTTGGAGTAGAGACTTTAGTCTCGTTTCTTTCAAACTGTAATGGTGCGATTCATCGCTTAATCTTACTTTAATACTTAAACAATTAAATAATTAAACAACTGTTTAAGTGTCAAATTGTAAGGAGGCTGGAATAGTAGAACTGTTAAAATTTGTTCCAGGTTTATTATTCTGCATTTCCAGAAATTATTGTTTTATCAATGGATAAAAGTTTAATATTTTATTTTAGGTGGTTTATCCGTTCAAGCGTTCTAACATTTTAACATGTTAGAATGTTAAAATAACAGTTGGTAGAATGAGGGAACACCTAAGAATATCGGTATGCACCAGGCAGAAAGACCAAAAAAAATGCGGTTTTAGTGGTACTCGGTGAAAGTTAATTGTGGTCTGCATGGGATTGAAAAAATCATCTGTTTGGTCATCAACTGTCGTTTATTTTTGGTTTTTGCAGGATAATATAATTTGTATTACCCAAAAAATTATTAGCACGCAAAAAATTATGTAAATTGCAATAGAAAGTATTTTAGCTATTTGAGAATGTTTAATTGATAGATTCGGAATAAAAATGGCCAGAAGAATTGCGATACCTACTATCATTATGACATTCAAGATGAGATATTTTTCAGATCCAAATGGATAAAAAAATTTCATCACTAATTCAAATGTGGACCGGGCATTTCCAGATATATACACCTGTAACCTTTGTAATCTCTGTATAACCATAAGGCGAATCCTTCACCGGGGTCAATTTGGTATCCGTAAATGGGTTCAAGTGATAGCCATTGAGTTGGTTCTGGAATTGTTCAGTTACTTGATAATAACGGAAAAACGGGTGAATTTCTATCCTTAGGCTTTCTAAAATATATCACCGAATCACTAAAATCAGGCACGGGGTTAGTAGAAAATATAGAAATGATTTCATTGGTCAGAGAATCGTAGGAAGTTGTATAAGATTTTCTTCTGAACGAATTATTTTTGGGCATCTTTGTCATTTGCGGATTGCATTTCAACTGATAATTATTCCAGGATAAATACTTTGCATAACTAAATACCCGCTCATCATCAGGTAGATGTGTCCACCTATCCAGTGTGATAAACCTGCCAATCTGGGGGACGTAGTAACGCTGGCAGAAATAGTTTAAACCCGTCTCTGAGTCAAGTTCCTTTCCGGTAAACCCGTGCACATTACCTGTGCCGGTAATCATCTCTCCAAATGGATAATATGCATCATTAATTTGATTAAATCCGAAATTTGAATATCTAAATCCTAAACAAACCTCAAATTCACAATTTTCAAAATATTTTGAGCTTGCATCATTAGATATTTGATATTGTTTCGGATTTCGGATTTTGAATTCAGAAATTTTCTTCACAGTGTCCTCAGGTAATGTAATTCTACCCGAATTTTGTAAGGTGTCAATATCCAATGTTATGAAAAGTTTGAGTTTACCTGATTCATTATATAGATATTTCTGCCCAATGGCAAAGTAGAAATAATTGTTATCGCTCTTGACCCAGATTTTTTCAATATCCCTGCCTTTATTATACACACTATCAGAGCCACGGGATTTTATGCCAAGGTCATTGGTTGCTTCGGTAAATAATGAACCAAGTTCTCCCTGTCCCTCAGGAGGGCTTGCTTCACTATAATGTTTCTTCACCCTGAGACCTGAGGCATTGTAGGCAAAGTCAAGGTTTGCCACTCCCTTTGTATATTGAATCAATCTATTATTCCAGTCATAAGCAAAACTTGCGCCATCAGAACGGTAGGTGATATTGCCATTATTATCATAATCATATGTCCAGCCCTGATGGTCCTGATAAAGGCGATTTGTGCCTGAATAATAAGAATAACTCTGACTGTTTTTGCTAACCGATTGCCTACTTTGTCATAGGTAAAGGTTTGATTACCACCAGATGAATAGACATTGGTCAGACGATTCAAGACATCATAGGCAAGGCCTTGGGAATAAATTGGGGTCAGATAATCCGCAATGGAGTCAACATTACTATTTGGTTCATACCAGTAGCCTAATTTAAGAATATCAGTTCCACCCCTCTTTGTCCAGATCTGGGTGGTCTGAGGCGATTGTCATAAGTAAATGTATCAATCACACTGTTCGGAGAGGGGCGTACTATTTTTATTATCTGTCCTGCAGGATTATAGGTAAAACTGGTTATAAGATTGGGCATTGTCTTTAATTGACCGAGTCGATTATATTGGTAGGTTGTCTTGTAAGAAGGCGAGATGTTTATTAAAGTGCATTGGTCAGCATAATTAAATTTATAGTTAATGGCCTTTTCGCCTGATAAACCTGCTATGTTCACCCTTTTTAACCCAACTCTACCAACATCATCATAGAAATATGTGATAGAGTCAACACCCACAGTAACCATTTTGGTTAGATGACCTTTAGGATTGTCTAAACCTGATGGCGGGATTCCAGCATTTACATCGTAGGTTAGTCTTACTGTATCGGGCCAGGTTGAACCATTATCAGAAGAATGTTTTACAAAGGTCAGACGGTAAATATCATCATATAAATATTCAACTACTCCATTGGCTTCCTTTTTTGTAGTTAAGTTACCTACATCATATTCGTAATAAACATCAACTGGATATGAACCATAATACCATTGAGAACTTGCATCAGGACCATTAACCCCGCGTAAACGTCCCAGTTTATTATAATAATACTTTGTCTCTTTGTTTTCGGCATCAATAACCCTGGTTAGACGGCCAAGGGTGTCGTATTTATAAATCGTCAGATTATTATTGGCATCAATGACTGTGTCAATTGCACCATAAGCATTGTAAATATAGATTGTCTTATTCCCTTTTTCATCAATGACTGTGTCTCTATTTGCATAGTATCCAACCCTGATATAGTTACCGTCTGGATGAATAACTTTTGTTGTGCGATTTAAACCATCGTATTGGTAAGAAGTTAAGGGTTTGTTCCAATCCGGAGTAGTGTATGAATAAGATATTCCCGCGATTTCATAGGGATTGGAGATTGAATCCTGCAAGCCATTTTTATTATATGAGATATTCTGGACTATGGTCTTATTGTTATCAAAGTCATATTTTTTGACCTGGATTGGTCTTCCAAAGCCATCAAAGAAGGTCTTTGTTACCATCCATCTGGTATCGAGTTTTACTGAATCAACAACTGCCTCTGGTGATTCAAAGTCTTTATAACAGATTATTCTTGTAGGGGTTGTCTCATTGGGTTTATAGACCTTTCTTAAGCGATTCATATTATCATATTCATACACAGTGCTATCCTGGTTGGCATCGTATGTCTTAATGACAAGTCCGGTTGCAGAATCGTATTCAGTCTGGGTATATAATGAACAGACTGCAATTGAGAGATGGTTAACTACTTGCCTGGGAAATGCATACTGATATTTGTCTGCTGGACTTGGTCGGTCATAATAAGTAAAGGTAGTTTCGGCAACCCCAGGATTGGGATGGGTGATGGTCATAACAATATTGCCAACATTATCATAGCGGTATTCGGTTTTGGTGTATTGGTTACCGCCTTTCCAGCGCTCAATGCGGGTGAGGTTGCCACGGACATTGGAAGGTGCTGGAGGTTCTTGCCATTGACCTGGGTTAGGAGAATAAGTCTTTACAATTGAGCCAGGGTCATCATAAAAGAATCTTTCTTCGCTCAAGAGGTTTGTCTGTGCGGAGTCGGTATAAATTTTTGTTTCCTGCAGTAAGTGAATCATATATTTTGATAGATTGTCATAATATCCAACATAAGGTTCCCCACTACCATCAGGCTTTACCCAGGCGAATAAAAATCGGGTGGAGCCATATTCTTTTGCTGTAGCCTCAAGTTTTTCAAATATATAAGTTGGATTCTGGTGTTGGGTAGAGAGTGTAATACTATCTTCATAAACATAAGGAGAAAAAGTAAATGTATCAACTCCCTGAGCTGATGCGAATTTTACTTTACACCAGGGTTGGTTTATTGAGGTCTGTAGCCAAAATGCGTAATAAGTCAGCCCCACATAACTATTTTTAATCCACCGGTCGTCATTGGGATTTGAAATATCACCACGTTCAATAATTAGTGTGGGATTACCATAATAGTCATAATTTCTATACCCGGTAATATAAGTCTTCAATCCATTATTCATCTTGATTAACCGGGGAAATTTGATGCTGTCTGCGGTTATATTTTTTGTTATCACGCGCTTTTTCCTTAAAAGGGTACCATTACGGTTATATTCAAAAATTGAATAGAGATCAACAGTGTTTGTATCTAACGAACCTTTTAACAATCCATTATACCAAAACCATGAGAATGGACCAGCACTTTTTTTCCCTGAATAAAGAAAAAGTGATACCTGAAAGTTTCCCTCTGGGTAAGTTACTACTACCGAGTCCGCATTTGACTGCCCATGGTCAGTAGTATACCCTGGCTGCCAGGGAGCAAAATGTCGATAGTATTTAGTCGTATCTGGTGGGGACCAAGGTTCATCACTTATTACCCGCAAAATGCCACGTGTATATTGGCGCATACCTTGAGAGGCTCCAGAAGGTGGGTACTCTGCTTGAGAAGGCATCCAATAGTAATAAGTTTCATATTCAAATTTAGTTGTCCCATTGCTGGTTGTAAATACACTATCTATCTCTCCATATACATTATAATGGTAGTGAACATAAGTGCCATTAGGATAATATACCGATTTCAAGAGAAATCTAACAGGATAATAAACTGGTCCAAATGGAGAATTAGAAAATGCAACATCATATTCATAAATGTATTTAATGGCACTAATTGCGCCGTTATATCCCGTAAACTTAATACTGTCAAGACTGGTGCAATAATACGCTGGATGATAATTATAATAAAAGATACATTTTTGACCACTTGAAGTCTTCAATGAATCAAGAAGTTTTGAAGTAGAATTGTAATAAAATTCTGTTATATTACCATCAGGATCAATTATTTTTGTAGCTAACTTAACTATTGTAGTATCATAATTATAACTGGGGGAATTAATAATTATCGTATCTGCCATTCCGAAGATTATTATTGAACCATCTCCGATTTTCATGGTGTCGCTGCCCAGTGCCATAAAAGACCCATCTGTAGCAATATAGGAATTTCCACTACGATGTTTAAAGTATGTTCTTAAACCCATAGAATTTTCAAACACCATACCACTGGTATCATCATCATCAACATAAATTTTCTCAAAATGTAAATCCCATCCCAATCCAAGCCATGAAGATGGTTTAAGCGTCGCACTTAATAAGCTATTAACTGTATCACTATCCGCTGACCAGATCTTGCTGTTATAAGATCTGGTAATGGAAATACTATTCCCATTTCTACCAGGGATAGAAATGTCGGTTTCATTGAGTAACAGACAGCCATTTATAGATGTGACACCCACCTGTTGGGGTTCGTTATTCAAACGCCTTATGCCTCTTTGCATATTTTCATTCCATGCCTGGAGATAACCCATAAGCCATTTTCTATAAGCCTCTTCGTAAGAACTGCCCCAGGCTATGTTAGATGCAAAACAAAAAAGAAGATATCCAATCAATATAGAGAAACCTCTGCGTCTCATTTTTGCCTCCTTTTTTGGTTGATAAAATTTTTCTGCACGGGTGGATTGTATATAAAAAGAAAAACAATCTCAACACTAACTTTTTTTGGATTTATGGACATTTTTAAATAGACAAATTTCAAAAATCTATGAAATTCCATAGGGTTTTAAGAATTTTCACGGCTATATTAAAAAATTGATTTTTAAAGACAAACCCGATTTTTGTATCATTTTTCACTTGCATCCACAAAATTTTTAGAATAAAATATCATATGAATATTTTTATCAATGTAAATATAATAGTAAAAAGAAAGAATGAGTTAGAAAGAGCAATGTTTCACTCTTTATTTACTATTATTTCTGATATTATCAATGATTCCTGGTTGGGCAGGTCATGTTGATCCTTTTTATGATTTTCGAGGGCAGAATTCGTTTAGGGAATCAGAACCATTGCTACCCGAAGAACGATTTGATCCCTATACAGGTAATATTACACTTGTTTATACTGATGTTTATCTACCCCGTGATGGTGGACTCGATCTAAAGATTATGAGGGTTTATAACAGTGCAATCAGGCGTTATTATGACGGAACCCGGGTTTATGTGCCCGATTCTTGGGTAGGTTTAGGTTGGTCATTACATATGGGAAAATTGGTTGATCCACCTGCGATGAATGATTATAAGTATATAGAGATGCCTGATGGTTCAAAACATACTTTCTATTCCCATCCTGATAATCCTGGACTTAAATGGATAAGTAAAGAATATTGGATTCTACATGACCGTGGAGACTTCTATGAACTTTTATTTACTAATGGTACAAAATGGGTCTTTTTCAAAAACATTGTTGGCAGAATCCCAGAACCAGCTGGTCCCTATGATTATTATCCTACTCAGCAAATAATTGACCCTTCAGGCAATGTAATAAATATTTTTTATCAGGTAATTAATAATCAAACATTAATCCAGAGAATAGAAGAAGCGTCTAACCGAATTATTTATTTCCACTATGATACCGGCGGAATGATGAATTTAAATTCTATTGAGATATATCCTGAGAACAAATTTTATCGCTATTATTATCAGGATATAGGAGGTGGATATTCGCTTTTAAAGAAAGTGCAACTTCCTGGTGATCCTACTAATTACTATTCCTATCAATATAATTACACATCTGGAGGTCTAACTCCAAATGAGATATATGAAGTTTATAATCCCTGGGGTGGTAAGGTTACTTACAGTTTTACTACTCGAACTATTCAAGGAAGAAATTATCGAGTTATGGGACAGAGAACTGTATCAGCACCAGGAGGTACCTGGAGCATAGCTTACAGTGTAATTAGTAGCCCTGAAGGTTATCTTGATTCTACAACCGTTACCGACCCTTACGGCACTAAAACTTCATTTATTATGTATGGTTACCCGTATAATCCCACACCTGGAAATTATTGGAAGTTGGGTTTAACATAACGTAAACGAACTTCTGGTAATGGGGTAAATCTAATGGTCAGTTATGATTATGACAAATCCCCCGCCATTTCACAGGACGATTACGCGAACTTATTGGTATAATACAAGTTTGAACATCATCGATCGACTTGACACTGAAACAATAAATTATAATTCTACTTCTTTTACAACAAATTACAGTTACAATAACATAGGGTTAATGACCTCTAAAAGTGTTGCTGGTGTTACGACGACCTATACCTATCATAACAATGGGAATCTTAAGAGACTAACTGATGCAAGTGGACGCCGGATAGAATATAGTGAATATGCTTCGGGCGTTCCAAAGGTAATAAATAAGGGGGGGTATTTACACAATATCCCGCGTTATTAACCGACCTGGAACAATAGCATCAGAAACTAACGGGCGGGGCTATACTACGAGTTATCTTTACGACGATAAGAACCGTTTAATAAGAATAACTCCACCCGTAGGCGATCCTACAATAATTACTTATGATCCATACGGAAATTATAAAAAAGTTAGCACCGGCTCAGGATGGACCGAATATAACTTTGATGACTGGGGTCGGATAGATTATACAGAGAATTCTTTAGGTATCAAGGTAGATTACACTTACGACAAGATTGGTCGGAAAACTTTTGAGTCCTTCCCATATACCAATTCCAGAATCGGTGATACCCTGACCTATGATGGTTTGGATCGGATAAAACGAGTTACCCATCCTGATAACTCATACTGTGAATATACCTATTATCAAAGTAAAATTACATATCGCAACGAACGGAGCAAAAATACGGAATTTCAGTATATTGGTTTTGGAACACCTTTTGGTGAAAAACTATTGGGGTCAGTGAAGGACGCTCTTAACCAGACTACCACCTATAGTTACAATGCAGCTGGGTATTTAACTTCAATAAGTGCGGCAGGCAACTATAATCGGACATATAGTTATAATTCTAAATACTTTCTTGCTTCAGAAATCGCGCCGGCACAGGGACAGATAAATTATAGTTATGACAACGCTGGTAATCTTACTCAGCGGACCGACGCCAATGGTAATATAACTAACTACACTTATGACAATGTTACCAGATTGACTGCGATTGATTATCCAGGCACCTCATACGATATTAACTTCTACTATGATTATGCAGATAATTGCACCCTTATGACTACACCCACAAATGTATGTAGTCTTTATTATGACCCCTTAAACAGAGTGACCAGAAAGGTGCTTAAAATTGATGGATTCAATTACGCGGTGAGTTTTACCTATGATTCTCGAGGCAACATATCAAGAATTACTTACCCGGATAACTGGTCTGTGGATTACACATATGATTCTGAGAACAGGGTATTGACCATTCCTAACTACCTCAACAACAATATCACTTATCACCCATCGGGTAGGGAAGCGAGTTTTACTTTGGTTAATGGTCGGGCTACGAGTTATACTTATAATAATCGCTATCGTATTACAAATATAACTGTTGACGGCAATACAATGAATGAGTCATATCAGTACGATGCAATGGGCAATCTTACAAACTTGACTGATAATCTTAATAGTGCTAATAATCAAGTCTTTACCTATGATGATATAGACCGTCTAAAGACCTTTAATGGTCCTTGGGGTAGTGGCACATATAACTATGCTTCTAATTATGCGATAAGTCGTCGCACTCAAGAGATAATTGGTTCAAACACAACCACATAAAATTATCATAACACAACCCACCGGCTTATGAACACAACTGGTGCTCTTACTTATACCTTCACCTATGATAATAATGGCAATACAACCGGAATAAGTGGCGGAAAGAATCTGACAATTACATATGATTATGAAAACAGACCGGTTTCAATAAATAATCTTGATTTGCGGAATACGGATTTTATTTATGATGCGAAGGGTGTCCGTGTGAAAAAAGTTTTGTGCCCTTTGTTCCATTAAGAAAAGAAGATAATAATATTGATGCGGCAATTGAAGATGTGTATTATTATCTCACTGGACTGCAAGGTGAAGTGTTATGTGAGATAGAAAAAATTGGCCAGGTAAAGACCTATTATGGCTATCTCAATGGCAAAAAATTATGTCGTGTGCGTGGTAGTAATAAATATTTTTATCATAATGACTATCTGGGTAGTGCAAAGGCAATGACTGATAATTCCGGACCTAAAATCTATTCCTGGCTTGGATATCCATTTGGTCAGCAATATAGTATGACTGGTGGTGCATATAACAACTATCGTTTTACGGGGAAAGAATATGATGCTACTACTGGTCTATACTACTTTGAGGCAAGATACTATATGCCCGAGATTGGCAGGTTTATCACTGCAGATCCGATAAGTCAGCTGGTAAATCTTAAATTAAAAGACCATCTATCATTAAATCTTTATGATTATGCAAAACACAATCCTTTAAAATTTGTTGATCTTGATGGCGAAGTTGTATGGCGTGCGGTTGGTGTCGGTGTGTGGGATTTAGCTAAAGGCTTAGCCGGCACAATCGGAGGCGGAATTTTGGTAGTAAGTGGTGCTTCTACAACACCAGTGGGTGGTATTGGAATTTTGAAAATTGGATTAGGAACGGCAGCAATGATTGGGGTACAATGCAATTTGGCCAAGGAATTACAAATTTAACCTTGGGCTTGGCAAATCATCAAGCAATGCCTGATGTGGTTGAGACAGTCGGTGACCAGATTGCTGGTAAAGGAGGTGTAGTAGCGGTTAAGATCGGAAGCCTTGTCTTGGACATACTTACACCTGATGGCTCTGAGATTACAAATGAACAGGGGGTAAAAATATTGCTTAAAGCGATTTCTTCAGGAGCAACTTTTGAAGATCTTAACGAACTCGCAGAGGAATTAGGATTAGAGATAAAACCGCACTTTGCAGACTATCATAACAATGAGGCAATAGAACCTTCGCGAAATCATTTAGAGGAATTGCATAAAAAATTTGGTATGGAGGAACCCTATGAGTAATGACAATGGGGTACGAATAAAAGATATGATTCGCAATTACGAGGATGCGGGAATTATTCGAAGACTTTGTGCGTATCTTCTGGATGTAGTTTTCGTTATTGTACCACCATTATTAATAGGGTATTTGTTTTACTCTTCAAACCATATAGTTATGAATGTTCTCAAAATGATGGCAATCCCGATCGGATTCATCTTTTATCAAACTTTGTGTGTATATAAAATAGGAAAGACTGTAGGCGGTTTGATTATGGGAATAAAAGTAATTTCGGTTGATAAGATAAATGTGCCTCTTTATAAGGCGTTAATCCGTGGCCTTTTTTTAGGTATCGCATCTGTACCTATGAGAATTATTAGTGCAGGGAACATCGCTTTGGCAATTTGTTTTCTATCCGTTTTTTTTCCACCCGATGCTGAAATAAGAAAGAAAAGGCAGGTTTTTGATATTCTTAGTGGAACTTGTGTTATAAGGGAACCTTGACGAGCAATACTTTCTTATCTAAGAGATATCCAATTTTGATTAAAAAGCAGAATAAAACAAATGTAAAGGAAATTAAGTGTGTATAGTTATTGCACAGATAATCCGACCCGTTATGTTGATCCGACCGGTAAGTGGCGGACGATGTCTGAAAATGGTGTGACGATCCCTATCGTGAACCTCCTGAGGATGCATTAGTCAGAAGTGGTTTATCCTTCATCCCAGGTGGTGAAATAGCTGATTGTTTTATAAGGCAGGCGCAGGGGGATGTGACATTGACAAGGACCGATCGGATTTTAGCTGCGATAGATATTGCTTTACCGATTGCTTCTGAGGTTGCCAGGGCACCCCTTGCGAGACAAGTAATAAAAGGTATAAATCATGGGATGAATATCTATGCTGCGTATGAATCAGCGAGCGATTATCAGAAGGCGAAAGAATTAGACCCAGAAATATTTGCCCGATATTCTGCTAAGACGGGTATAAAAGAAGAAAGGTTAGGTATTGTGAGCGGAAAGCAGATGATCAAATTAGGAAAAGGGGCTGAAGCGATAAGAAATAAGAAATTGCTTGAAGAAATTTCAGAAGAAGTAGCTCGAGAAAAAACAAAGCCGCAATTGAAAATTGCTGCGTCGGATTATTATAATTATGAAGCTTGGTAAAATTGCAATAGTTTTTATTTTGTTCTTCTTTTTATGTTCTAGCGACAAAATTATTATTGATGACACCCGTAACTATATTGCTTTTCACAGAAATCCTGAAGCCGGAAATATAATTGATTTTGATGTCTGGTTAATCAATATTAATACTAAAGAAGAAACAAGAATAACTCAAAATCTTGAGTACTGGGAATATGCACCGATTTGGACAAGTGATTCAGAATTATTGTGTCTTATTGAACCACAGGAAAAGACGATGACTGAGACTGATATTGTGTATATCAATTTCAGAACAGGAAAGAGAAAATTATTAGATTTTTGGACATGGCGTGATGATCTGGGAAGCGATGGTGTCTCTGCAGATTTGCGCGGCAACATTTATTATGCTGATCATGGAGCAGATTTAGTTTATAGAATCTCGCTGAAAGAGAAAGAACATAATGCTAAAGAAATATTATCTATTACGAGTTTGAAAAGATTAGGTTTAGCTGAAGTTGTGGAGGCGGTAATTTCACCAGATGGGACAAAACTACTTCTTGTTGCAAGTGATTCTGCTAAATATGAGCGATTAACCAAAGCAAGAAAATTCTTTTATGATGATATTTATCTTTACGAATTTGCTAACAATAGCTTAATTAAGTTGATCTCCGGTGATTCAACATATGAAGATCCCATCTGGATAGGGAATGATACAATTGTATTTTGTTCTAACTGCGATGGCAATTATGAACTATATCTTATGGGATTAAATGCTAAGAATGTGATATGTCTAACTTCCACCGAGAATATTTCGGAAATGGAACCGACGGTTTCCCCTGACCATCAACAGATTGCCTATATGCGTTACCAAGGCGAGTATAGATTTAAGGATGTAGAAATTTGGATAATGAAAGAAATTGAAATCATTAAGATCAAACCAGCTAATTTGGCATTTATTGTTAGTGCGTTCTATTTCTTTGGAGGCATACTTACTGCTCTTGTTTCACTAACCTTGACTCTGGGTTCTTCTCGATATTATTATGGTGTTTCATACATAATCCGAACTTTGATTTATTTTCTTATTCTTTTTCCGGTTGTAGGTTTCATTTTGGGTTTCCTTTTTGCCTTTATTTATAATCTTATTGCTAAATACACTGGTGGTATTAAAGTAATGATTAGAGAAGATGTTGATAGAGCAACGGAGAGTAGTTGACATCCAGTGGTAGTTTTGTGAATACCCACAGGTTTACGGATAAAGTCAACGCTTTTCATACAAACTGGAAAATGTTGACTTTTGAGGTGTAAGCAAAAGTCTTTTGTGCGATAGATTTATCAGAAAAAATGTAGTAGCCGAGTTTACTTGGCAAAAGATTTTCATAGAACTTTTTCTAAACAGCAAAATATTGCAAAAATTCACAAGTTTTTAACGCACAAATTCACTAACCGCTTGAAATTTCGGGAGATTTCGTCGTAATCACTTAAAAATACCCCAAATCTTGACTTACTGACATTTTATGTCAGTAAAAAAGTGAAACTCTTGAAATTTCAGCACTTTTGGGTTGGCACAGTTTTTGCATATATGAGTAGTATGACTCAAGAAATCTTAAAGGAATTGACAGACAAAAGTGTCCAGCAATAAAATCAAGTTAAAGAAATTCAGAAGCATCAGATAAAAAAATTGTATCAGGAGGAATATCGTAAGGATCAATATGCATCTTTGCATCGTGAAGTATGGCTGGAATTACATCCGTATTATTTCTTGCTATGGCGATTAGCACATACAGACTATTTTAAACAGAGATATCAAAATATAAAACAGAAAGACCCATATTATGCCCGTGATAAATCACGAAAATTCCGTTTATTACACCCTGACTATTATAAAGAATATCGGGAGCGCAATAGAAAGACATTGCAAAGATACTGGCGTAAGTATAAAAGAAAAAAGCGTGCGCAAAAATGTAGATTTCAATAGAAGGATTTCATAGTGCCGTTTTTTATGTAGCACCAGGACATCGCCTCGGTGTTATTGACACATAATATTCTACCCTCACGGTCTATGCCGATTATTCCAGACCGACATTTTGCCCTTGTTGCATAGTCTATCGCCATCTTGCCCGCAACTGGCGCTGAGTATCTTTCCATATATGCAACGGTTCTGAAGGCAAGCAATGTCTTCATTATCATCTCACCATGGCCTGTGGTTGATACACCACCGTATTTGTTCGCATAGGTTCCTGCACCGATGATTGGTGTATCACCGATCCTGCCTGGTAAATGGAGTGAGATGCCACCAGTAGAAGTTCCGGCAGTTATAAAACCATCTTTATCCATTGCTACAACCCCAACGGTCTCATAGAGTTCTTTCAGTTTGTAAAGTTTTGGAAAGTAATCACTCTTTAACCGTTCCTTTACCCTCTGCCACATCCTTATCTTTTCTTTTGTTTTGGGATTGTGGTATTTTATGCCACAGAGCCGTGCAAACCTCAATGCACCATCACCACATAATAAGAGATGGTCGGTCTTTTCCATTACCAGGCGTGCAACCTGAATCGGATATCTCACATTCTTTATTGCCGCTACTGCCCCATAATTTCCATCAGCAGTCATTATTGATGCGTCCATCTCTACCTCACCGGTCAGACCGAGTGTAGAACCAGTACCAGCATTGAATATTGTAGTATCCTCAAGGACCATTATTGCCTGCTCAACTGCATCAATGCTTGAACCACCGTTTTTTAATATCTCATAACCAACACTGACTGCCTTTTTTAAACCCTGGGCGCGGCGGTGGGGAAAGTTTATACCACCTGCACCCCCGTTTGCAATTATTACAAGATTTTTCATCTCTGTCTCGCTATCTTTCCTATACTACTAAAATTTTTGTCCTTTAATAGAACAAAATACAAGCCAGAGCCCACTGGCTTATTGCCATTATCTTTTCCATCCCAGAAGACCCTTTTATTTGTGATTGCCGAAGGAGGAAAATTTTTCACTAATCTGCCACTGATTGAATAGATATAAACTTCAGGGTTTACATTATCAGGATAATCAAGGATTATCTCGCAGTTTTCGGTGAAGGGATTAGGTATAGAATAGGGAACTGCATAGTTGCTTATAGCAATGTTCACAAAGTTAGATAGGTTGGCTTCGTTGTTATAGGTATCCCGGGCACAGACACCATAATTGTAAACCCCGCTCAATTTATTGAACACATAGATTGTAGTATCAGGACAACCTTTGCGGATATATTTTCCCGAAATCAGATTGTATAATCTTATCGCATCTATATATGCGCCACCATTATTTATACTGCTATTTGTATGATAATAGATTTTCAGCGGGGCATTGCCTGATGGCAAGATAATCCGGCAGTGTTGCCAAGTGCCTGACCTGCCATAGTAAACAGATTTTTTTGTATCATATTCAATTATCAGAGAGTCTGTCAGGTCTTCAGTGTTATAATAAATATAGAAATCAAGCAGACCGAGGTCATCAATCTGGAAATTGTTTTTTGTGATTAAAGAATTTTGTAGATTGCCACTGTTTCCTGAGAAGAAAGAACCATTTCCCTGGTAGGCGATGTTTTTGACCAGAGAAAATCCATTGAATAACCAGTTTGCCGAATCCTCACAACCATCCTGGAATAATAAAAGTGTGTCTGTGCATTCTAAGACATCATAAAGAACCGGAGCAAGGTCAAAGGATTTTGTCCAGTAAAGATGGAAGTCATTGTCTTTACCAGGAGTGCTTATATTGATTTGTGGTGTGATTGGTCTGATATCATCCTGGTCATAGAACCAGTTTAGAAAGCACTGCCAGTTTGATCGGGCATAGTCCAGCTGTAGATAATGGTCGATGAGATTTTTAAATTCAATGTATCGATCTGGAAACCAGGTTGTGATGCCGGTCAATCCTGTTAGACCAGTTCCCCAGGATTCTGATTTGAGGACTGTTTTATTATAAGAATCCATAAGTTCCTTTGTTTCTTTTGTTGAAAGATGGTCATTCAGCAATCGCAGAAAATCACCGAGGTCTACATAATCATCTTCAGGTGCAGGCACAGGGTCTATCAGTGAGACCGTCTGCACCTGATTTCTTAAGTCTTTAAAATTCTGTGTCGGTCGATTCTGTATAATATTATCAATATTTTTCTTGAGTGATTTTTTAAAGTTATCAATATTTTCTAAATCAATAAGAGAGATTGCTGATGCCTGACTTGAATAATATGACTTACAGATATCAATAATCCGCTTGCCAAGTTCTATTTCATTTATTCCTGGGTCTGTTTTGAAAATATAGAAGATATCTTCATAGGGATATCCATTAATGGGCCAGACCATCTGGGATGCAATCATAACCTTTGCATAATCCTTTATTTCATTTGCAATCTCTATCTCCTGCATATTACAGGCGTCAAAACCGATGATATTGAATTTTTTCCCTGTGGCTTCATAAAAACTTTTGAATGCATTATTGAGGTCACCACGGGCAATGCTCATCTCTGTGCCACTTGACCAGTCACTACCAAATGTCCGTCTTGGCGCCAGGGTCCAGCCTGTGCCGTGATCCCAGAGGATTAAAAAATATCTTTTCCCCGGCTGAAGCATTACACCCCATTCAAGGAAGTCCCTTAATGTATGCCAATCACACATATCAACCATTCCCAGATTACCAAAATTATACAGGGTATCTTTGCCCACATAATAACGATTAGCACCTGTATACGGTTTATCAACCTGGATTAGTATTGAGAGGTTATCATCTGAACCGATTGCCTTCATCTCCACAAGGTCAGAGTCTGCAAGCGCACTCAATGAATTGTCTGCAGCCATATAGACCATTACTGTCCATTCAAGTGCCGAGAGCATAATGGGAATTATAGAAAAGAACAATAGAATTTTACGCACGACAAAGTTTATTTAATTTTCATTTTATGTCAACAGAGTTATTTATACTTTCTGTTATTAATTGCAATGATTGAGATAAAACTTCCTGAGAGTAGCGGAGAAAGGGGATTTGATATCCTGCATATTTCAACTCTTGACACTTTGCTTTTTTTGGATATACTCAAGCCTATGAAACTTTTTAAGAGATACTGGATGAAGAAGCATATAATGGGAATGGGCTTTTCGTTCCTATGAATAATCATTTAATAGACGAGAAGCCCACCAGAAGGTGGGCTTTTTTATTGGTTGAAAAAAGGAAGTTTGACGAGTAATCTACGCCCTTAAAAATGGTATCATATACTTTAATTTTGAGAGTATCAACCAGGGGATCATCCTTGAGAAGGTAGCACAAGGCACCGGAAAAAAGATAAAGTCATTTATCCGTATAAATCCAGGCATATTTCCAAAGACCCATCCCCATCTCTCCACTGGTTCAGAGGCAAGTAAGTTCGGAATAAGAATGCAGGAACTTTCTGATGTCATCAAAAACATAAAAAGATTCAGATATACTGAATTGGTTGGAATCCATTGTCATATTGGTTCACAAATTCTCTCGCCAGAGCCATTTATTAATGCAAGCAAGAAGGTCATTGAGGCAATTCAAATCTTCCGAAAAAATGGATTTGGTATTTCTGCAATAAATTTAGGTGGTGGATTTGGTATTCCCTATGAACCGATAGAAAAACCACTTAATTTCAAACCCATAATTGATTGTTACAAAAAATTGAAGGATAAATACAATGTAGAGATATTCCTTGAGCCAGGCAGGTTTTTCGTAGCAAATGCCGGATATATTCTGACGCGGGTAATTGATAAAAAACAGAGAAATCACCTGCCCATTTATATGATTGATGCAGGGATGACCGAGAACCCAAGGCCTGCACTCTATAATGCATACCATCATATTGAACCTTTGTTTGAAATAAATGGAAGAAGATTCAAGATAAGGGTCACTGGTCCATTGTGCGAGAATGCCGATGAGTTTGGCGTGTTTAATCTTCCTGAACTTAATATTGGCGATTATCTTCTGATACACAATTCTGGTGCTTATACAAGGACGATGGCTTCAACCTATAATGGCAGGCCGCTCTGTGCTGAATATCTTATTGATAGCAGATTGAGATTGATTAGAAAAAAACAACCATTGAGGAGGTTGATAGAGGATGAATAATATCAAGGTATTTAAAGTTGGAGGTTCGGTCCTTGCTGAGCCAGGAGATTTTTTGAAGATTGCCCGCTTGATTCTAAAATTCAAGGATACAGGGGTTTGCCTCGTAACCTCAGCAATAAAAGGCAGGACCGATGAATTGATAAATCTTTTTACAAAGGCAATCCCTGAACCCGACTTCTATTCTTTTGAGAAATTCGTAGGTATGGGTGAGGTCCAGTCAGCAATGATATTTGAATCGGTTTTCAAATACCTTGGTGCTGAGGCAAAGGCGATAATACCAGCTATGCCTGAATGGCCATTACATATAAGATTGAAATCAAAGGCACAGCTCAGTCCGCAAAAAATAAATGAGAAAAGGGAATTCATACTCCTACCAAAAGGGAAAAGGATCGTTCACAGATATTTGACCCCTCTGCTAAATAAAAATACAGTATTGGTAATCCCTGGATTCATTGCCCAGGATGAGAAAGACAGGACCGTAACACTGGGCAGGGGTGGGAGTGATATTTCCGCACTGCTCATCGCTGAGTTATTAGGGGCAAAGGAATTGATTTTAGTAAAAGATGTAGGAGGTATATTGAGTGTAGATCCCAGGTTTGTATCGAATACAAAGATGATAAAAAAACTTTCCTGGGCAGAACTCGGTGCACTTGCAGCATCCGGTGCCCAGGTATTGAATCCGATATCTTTAAAACACAGAAGAAATCTTCCCAAATTAAGGGTCATTGCCAATGACGGTGATAATATAGAGAATGGTGGAACCGAGATTCTGTTTGATAAAGAAATCAATATCAATCTTTCAGATAAGACCTATGGGGTTTTGACTTTTATTGGTGAAAAGATTCCAGAAACACCAGGTATTTTGAGCAATGTATCAAATATCCTTATGAAAAAAAAGATTACGATCCATTCAATCACAATTTCAGATAATCTTCTTGCAATATATGTTGAAGAAGACCGGTCAGAAAAGGCTTATGAATTGCTTTCTTCTCTTATTTCAAGAATTAAAAATCTTAAGGCACTAAATCTAAAAAAGGGGATTGCAAAGATTGTGGTGAGGAGTTTAAAATTCATCAATGAACCTGGTGCAATAAAAAAGATAGTCACGCCGATAGCAAAGGAAAAGATAAATATCTGGGAGATCCTGACCGTCCATACTGATATTATGGTCTTTGTTGAATCCCAGGACAGGGTCAGGGCGTATAACTTTATAAGGAAATTGTTCAGAAAGGAGTAGAATGAATAATAAAATAAAACTTGCAATTATTGGTTATGGAAACCTTGGTAAAGGTGTAAAACTGGCGCTTGAGAAAAATCCGGATATGGAACTGGTAGAAATCATTACCAGAAGACCGGATGCAGTCAAGAAGATTGTGGACGATGTTCCGGTATTCTCATTTGAAAAATTTGAAGTCATTGCAGATGTGGCAATTCTGTGCGGTGGCTCAAAGGAAGATATATTCGGCACTTCTAATAATAAAGAGCTGGACAGGGTTCGTATTACGGATCCTTATGCGCATGGCCAGGGTTTATATTTTGCCCAATTTTTCAACACGGTTGATAGTTTTGATACACACAGGCGTATCTTTGATTATTATCATCAGATTGCAAAGGTTGCACAACTGAACCGTCATACTTCAATCATATCTGCAGGCTGGGATCCAGGAACCTTTTCACTGGAAAGGGTTCTTGCAGATTCCTTCGTGCCTCAAAGCAGGATTTATACATTCTGGGGACCGGGTGTGAGCCAGGGACATTCTGATGCAGTCCGTCAGATACCCGGTGTGCTTGATGCCCGTTCTTATACGATACCGATTAAAAAATCAGTAGCAATGGTAAGAAAAGGTGAAAATCCTGATTTGAAACCAGGGATGATGCATAAAAGGGTTGTTTATGTTGTCATCCATAAGGATGCGGATAAAAAAGATATAGAAAAAAAGATAAAAGAAATGCCAAATTATTTTGCGGATTATAATACAAAGGTGATATTTATCTCAGAAAGGGTTTTGAATAAAAGGCATAAAGAGTTTCTCCATTGTGGTTCGGTAATCCTTTCGGGTAAGACAGGTAAGGATAACAAAGCAATGATCGAATATCGATGTATCTGGGATAGTAATCCTGAGGCGACTGCGAGCATCCTTATTGCCTGTGCAAGGGCTTGTTATAGACTGAATAAGGAAAAGAGATATGGTGCGTTCACAATGTTGGAGATTCCACCGAATTACTATTCAATCCATTCGATCGAAGAGATACTGAAAAATTATATGTAAATCCGAATTCCTGGACCTTTTATACCCAAAACAGCCTTTTCCTTCACAATATGAGGAAATTTCGCTGCTTCATCCCATAAAATAATTATTATTGACACCCTTATAAAATTGAATATAATTGATTATGGAATGCAATTTAGATAAGAATAAAAGAGATTGCACCTGTACCTATGAACCCTGTTCGAGAAAAGGCAGGTGTTGTGATTGTCTGCGCTATCATCTAAAACACAATGAACTTCCTGCATGCTGTTTCCCGCCAGATGTGGAAAAGACCTATGATCGTTCATTTGAACGGTTTATAAAGACCAAGGAGCGTTAATGGAACTCATATGTGAGATTTCAAAGTCAGGAAGAAAGGGGTATTCTTTACCAACCTTAGATGTCCCTGAGTTCAAACTCCCTGAGAAATTTCAACGCAAGGTATCGGCTGAATTACCCGAGGTGAGTGAACCCGAGATAATGCGACACTTTGTCAATCTCTCAATTTTGAACCACCATGTGGACAAAGGATTTTATCCCCTTGGATCCTGCACAATGAAATACAATCCAAAGATAAATGAAGAGGTATGTCGTTATCCTGGTTTTTCCCAACTCCATCCATTACAGCCAGAAAAGACGGTTCAGGGTGCCCTTAAATTGATGTATGAACTTGGCCAATATTTGAAGAAAATTGTAAATCTTGATGGAATTACACTTCAGCCCGCAGCCGGTGCACATGGTGAATTCACTGCGATCAGTATGTTTAAGGCGTATTTTAATAAAAAACATGAGCCGAGAAAGTATATTCTGGTTCCGGATTCTGCCCATGGCACCAACCCTGCGAGTGTCAATTTTTCCGGATTCAAACCACTCACCCTCGGTTCTGATAACAAAGGGCTTGTTGATATAAATAAACTTAATGAACTTATGACCCATGAGGTCGCGGGTTTAATGCTCACAAATCCCAATACCCTTGGATTGTTTGAAAGGAATATAAAAATAATATCTGATATCGTTCATTCTAAGGGTGGATTTTTATATCTTGATGGCGCCAATTTGAATGCACTGCTTGGTCTGGTAAGGGCTGGAGACCTGGGTTTTGATGCAGTCCACTTCAATCTCCATAAGACATTTTCAACCCCGCACGGCGGTGGTGGTCCTGGTTCAGGCCCGGTAGCGGTGCGCAAGATACTTGAACCATTTTTGCCCGTGCCTGTGATAAAAGAAAGAGACGGGCATTATTACCTTGACTATGGACTACCTGATACAATCGGCAAGGTGCAATCATTTTATGGCAATTTCCTTGTAATGGTGCGTGCCTATACATTTATAAGAATGATTGGTGAGGATGGGTTGCATTCTATTTCCCGTTCTGCAATATTGAATGCAAATTATATAATTCAAAGTTTGAAAGATTATTATCACTTGCCCTATCAGGGATTCTGCATGCACGAGGGTGTGCTTTCAGGCAAAAATCTAAAAGATAATGGAGTAAAAACCCTGGATGTGGCAAAACGCCTTTTAGATTTCGGTTTCCATGCACCAACTGTATACTTTCCGCTAATCGTGAGTGAGGCATTGATGATTGAACCGACTGAGACTGAATCACTCCAGACGATTGAAAGGTTTATTGAAACAATGATACAGATCAACAAAGAGGCAAAGGAAAATCCCGATGTTTTAAAATCCGCACCCCACAATACACCGGTTCGTCGGCTTGATGAGGTCAAGGCGGTGAAGGAATTAAAATTAAAATGGCAGAGATAAGGTTTGAAATAAGCGAAGAAAGAAAAACATTTTTGATAAACAAGATTGCCCAGAAAGTTGTTGATTTGAGATTATCGCCCGTGGCGATTGTTTTTCTTGAATCTTCAAAACCACTGACATTTATGGGTAATCAATTGATGATATTTATGCAACCATTTTATCGGGCATTTTTTTCTTATCAGGAATATGAAGAGATTGCAACAATGCTGGAAGATAGAAATAATATTGAGAAATTGATATGTGCAATTGAAAATCTTGAGGAGGAACGACATGGAGATAAAAGGGCCAAAAAGAATCCTTGCAACTGATTGTGGAAGCACTACAACCAAGGCAATTTTAATTGAGAAAAAAGGGGATGAGTATCGTCTCATTGTGCGGGGTGAGGCGCCAACAACGGTTGAATCACCATTTGAAGATGTAACAAAGGGTGTTCTCAATGCAGTGCGTGAGGTTGAAGAACTTGCGAATGTAAAGATTCTTGATGGTGAGAAAATAATAAAGGGTGTGAATGGTGCTGAGGGTGTTGATTTTTATGTCTCTACTTCCAGTGCTGGTGGTGGTCTTCAAATGATGGTGGCGGGTGTAGTATTGACAATGACCGCAGAGAGCGCAGCCCGTGCTGCACTCGGTGCCGGTGCTATTGTGATGGATGTTATTGCATCAAATGATGGCAGGTTGCCCCATGAAAAGATTGAACGGATCAGAAATCTGAGACCGGATATGATTCTTCTTTCCGGCGGGGTCGATGGCGGCACCATATCCCATGTTGTTGAACTTGCAGAATTGATCAAGGCAGCAGACCCAAAACCTCGGTTTGGTGTGGGCTATAAATTACCTGTGATCTATGCAGGTAATAAGGATGCACGCCAGGCAATACTTGATATATTGAAAGAGAATACAGCGCTCGTAATCGTTGAAAACTTAAGACCGGTGCTTGAGCGTGAAAATCTCAATCCCGCGCGCCATAAGATTCATGACCAGTTTATGGAACATGTGATGGCTCATGCACCTGGATATAAAAAACTTATGGAAATGACCGATGTGCCCATTATGCCCACACCCGGTGCAGTCGGTCTCCTTGTTGAGACGGTTGCCCGAAAAGAGAATATTACAGTGATTGGTGTTGATATTGGTGGTGCAACGACCGATGTATTTTCAGTCTTCCAGGGCGTGTTCAACAGGACAGTCAGTGCCAACCTTGGAATGTCTTATTCAATAAGCAATGTTCTGGCTGAAACCGGCATTGATAATATCATACGCTGGCTTCCTTTTGAAATTAAGGAGAGGGATCTCAGAAACAGGATAAGGAATAAAATGATCAGGCCAACGACAATTCCTCATACCATTGAGGATTTGAAAATTGAGCAGGCTATCGCCCGTGAGGCGCTCAGGCTTGCCTTTGAACAACACAAATCAATGGCAGTCGGCTTAAAAGGGGTCCAGCAGGAAAGAACCATTTCTGATACATTCACCCAGACAATGACAGGCGAAACCTTGATTGATCTTATGGCACTGAATCTTCTGATTGGTTCAGGTGGTATCCTTTCACACGCTCCCAGAAGGAATCAATCAGCACTTATGATGATAGATGCATTTTTGCCTCAGGGTATTACAAAACTTGCAGTTGATTCAATCTTTATGATGCCCCATCTTGGCGTGCTCTCAACCGTCCATGAACGATCCGCAACAGAGGTATTTAATAAAGACTGCCTCGTTCCATTAGGATATTGTATAGCACCGGTTGGCGAGGGCCGTGAAGGCGTAAATGTTTTGAAAGTAAAGATTGAAGATGAAAAAGGAATTACTGAGAAGGTAATAAAATTTGGTGAAGTTGAACTCATACCAGTGCCGGTTGATAAAAAGATAAAAGTTATTCTACATCCTGAACGAGGTTTTGATGTTGGCAATGGAAAAGGAAAGGTTGTGGATACAGTTTTATATGGTGGTGTTGTTGGTATCATCATTGATTGCCGGGGTAGACCTTTTATCCTGCCTGAGGATAAGAAGAAGCGGATTGAACTTCTCAATAAATGGTTCAAGGCAGTCAATATGTATCCAGATAAATAGAAAGGAGTAGATTTTATGCCTGTCCCTAAAAGACGACATTCGCATGCAAGAAAAAATAAAAGGCGTTCTCAGTTTAAGATGAAACCTCTTCAATTTATTGAATGTCCAAAGTGCCACAGTCCAAAATTACCCCACAGGGTATGTCCGGTCTGTGGAACTTACAAGGATACACTGGTAGTAGCCCCCAAAGAAGAAAAGACATAAAAGGTTTGAATAACATTATGAAAGAGATAGATTACAAAATCTACCAGGGAGATGGTTCTGCTATAAAAGTGGGGTGGAGATGAAGATTGGATTTGATTTGATGGGTTCAGATGGTTCACCAAAAGTCGAGATAGAGGCATTAAAACTTTTGAGTGATGAAATAAAAAATGAACTCATTGTTGCAGGTAAGGGTGATTATGAAATAGAGGTTCGCAACTTAGGATTTGAATACCGGATTGCTGAAGAGGTCGTTGGTATGCATGAAATACCCACTGTGGCGGTGAAACAGAAAAGAAATTCTTCTCTGGGGATTCTTTTCTCTATGTTGAAGAACAAAGAGATCGATAGCGTTGTGAGTGCGGGAAATACGGGTGCGATAATGGGGTTCAGTTTCTTTGAACTGGGCACAATTGAAGAGAATGCAAAACCCGGACTGGCAATTACCCTGCCTACCGAGCATGGATATTCTGTAATGATTGATGTAGGTGCAAATATCAAACCCAGGCCCATTGATTTATTATATTATGGCATTATGGGTTCAATACTGGCACGGATTGTTCTAGCGAAAGAAAAACCCAGGATTGGATTATTAAATATCGGTTCTGAGAGTGTGAAGGGCGATGAGATAAGACAGAAGGCGTATCAACTGTTGAAAGGGGGTGTTGAAAATTTTGTAGGAAATGTAGAAGGTAATAATGTGATGAAGGGTTTTGTTGATGTGATTATAACGGACGGATTCACGGGTAATGTTTTATTAAAATATTCCGAAGGGATTATTGATGCACTCTGGCGTATGTTAAAAGAGAGTGTGGCTGCAGTAATGCGCCGGAAATTTGGCCAGTTTCTTGTTAAACCGGCATTGAAAGATTTAAAAGCAAAGTTCAGTTATGAAGAATATGGTGGGGGCATATTGCTCGGTGTAAACGGCGTGGTAATAATTTGCCATGGCCATTCTTCGCCCCTTGCTCTGAAAAATGCCATAGTTATGGCAAGAAAATGTGTGGAATTTAATATTACTGAAGAAATAAGAAAGGTGATAAAAAAATGAACGCATATATCGCAGGAATTGGAATATATGTTCCTGAAAAAATTTTAACCAACTTTGATCTTGAAAAAATTGTTGAGACTTCAGATGAGTGGATAAGAACCCGCTCCGGAATCAGGGAAAGACATATTGCTGATGAAAAGACAGCAACGAGCGATCTGGCAGTAATTGCAGCAAAGAGGGCGATAGAAAATGCTGGTATCAATCCCGAAGATATTGATGCAATCATCCTTGGAACTGCTACACCTGATATGCTCTTTCCTTCTACTGCCTGCCTTGTGCAGAGTCAGATTGGTGCACGCCAGGTTATGTCATTTGATATTTCTGCTGGTTGTAGTGGATTTTTATATGGTTTGGGCATTGCCGATTCTATGGTAAAGAATGGTTATGATAATATCCTTGTGATTGGTGCTGAGACACTGAGCAAGGTGATGGATTTTACTGACCGTTCAACATGCGTATTATTTGGAGATGGTGCGGGCGCTGTTATTTTAAAAAAGAATAATGATGAAAATCACGGCATAATCTCTACTTATTTTGCTGCGGATGGCTCAGACTGGAAACTTCTCCATCAACCTGCAGGTGGTTCAAGGATACCCGCTTCAGAGAATTCAGTCAAGAATAGATTACACTATATAAAAATGGAAGGGAATGAGGTCTTCAAACTTGCGGTGCGGGCAATGATTGAATCAGCAATAAAAACCCTTGAAAAGGCGAATTTATCAGCAAAGGATGTAGCTTTGTTGATTCCACACCAGGCGAATATCAGAATCATTGAAGCAACGGCAAGAAGGCTTGAGATCCCAATGGAAAGGGTCTATCTAAATCTCGATAAATATGGTAATACATCTGCAGCATCAATCCCGATTGCCCTTGCCGAAGCCCTGCAGGAAGGAAGAATAAAAAAGGATGATTATGTGCTTATGGTTGCATTTGGTGCAGGTTTTACCTGGGCCGGGGTTTTGATAAAAATATAATTTTTCCCATCACAAACATATCAAAATTTATATTTTGGTTTTAAATGTTTTTTATTCATTAAAAATGCGGATTGTTTAGCAAAAATCTAAAATTTCTTGACTTTTCTCTTGTTGTCTGCTATAATACTTAATGAAGGTCGTCAGCACGAATCGCAAGGCAGGTCACTTATACGAAATCATTGATACCTACGAAGCAGGTATCGTATTAAAGGGAAGTGAAGTAAAATCATTGCGCCAGGGTGAGGTTTCTTTGAGCGATGCCTATGCTGAGATTAAAAATGGTGAGGTATTTTTACATAATCTACATATTACGCCTTATCGTTTCAGCACGATAGCCACACCCGACCCGAGGCGGAAAAGGAAGTTGCTTTTGAATAAAGAAGAGATAAAAAAATTATATGGTATCATTACCCAGAAAGGAAATCTTTTGGTCCCTTTAAAGATTTATTTCAATGAAAGGGGTTATGCCAAGGTGACGATTGGTGTGTGCAGACGTAAGAGGTTGTTTGATAAAAAAGAAAAGATTCTGCGTGAAGAGGCAAAAAAGGATTTGAAAAAGATTAAGAGTTTAAACCGATGAATATTTTATTTATATTATTATTTAATTTTGTCCAGAAATATGAAATAGTATATGAAAATAGCTCTTCACTAATTCAGAGCGAAATCATTGAAGGACAAGATTATCTTCCATTAAAACCGATTGCTGAATTATGTGAAATAAACTATGTCCTTGATAAGATTAATCAGAGATGTTTGATTTCAACTGATGAACACAGAATAAAGATTTTATCTGATATCAGCGTCATAAAATATGATACGATATATTTCTATATACCTTTTTGCCCGCACTATATGAACGAAGATATCTATCTGCCAGCGTTTATGATAACTGATATAATCGGTTCAAAACTTGAGAAACTCATTTTTTTGAAAAAGATAGAGGAAATTCCATTGATTGATAAAATTGATCTGGTCACCCGCGGAGACTCTACGATTCTAAGATTTTCCTGGAAGATACCTGTAGAATTTGATGTCCAGTTTTCACCACAGCAGGCGATCATTGAACTGGACGGAGAGTATGCAGAAAAAGCAAAGTTGAAGCCAAAAGGCGCGGTTAAATCGTTGGACCTTCAATCCCATAAAACATATACAAGAATCGAATTGAATCTGGTTGATGTAAATGCCTGTCTGGAAAGGGAAGATGAGGTCGTTTTTTATAAAAAGGTTGCAAAAAGGGTGGAGTTGATTGTGCTTGATCCAGGGCATGGTGGCATTGACCCAGGTGCAGTTGGAAAGAATGGTCTTTATGAAAAGGATGCAAATCTTGATATAGCAAAGATATTGAAAAAATTTATTGAGGATTCCCTTAAAATTAAAATTTTATTGACAAGGGATAGAGACCAGTATCTATCATTAAAGGCAAGAACGAGCTTCGCCAATAGGAATGCCGCGGACCTCTTTGTCAGTATCCATTGTAATGCCTCACCCAAGAGCAGACAGGCGCGCGGTTTTGAAACCTATTTTCTCTCTGAGGCGAGGACGAATGAAGAACGTGCGGTTGCAGCAATGGAGAACGCATCCCTGATGTTTGATGAAGAAGTAAAAGCCTCAGGCGATATAAACTTTATTCTCTATGACCTTGCCCAGAGTTTATTCCTTGAGGAATCAAATAATCTTGCTGAGGCAATACAGACGAGCGCAGAAAATTTGCTCAATATTCCAGCCCGGGGAGTAAACCAGGCTGGTTTTTATGTTCTGCGCGGTGCATTTATGCCTGCAGTCCTTGTAGAATGTGCATTCATTTCTAATCCTGAAGAAGAAAAACTTCTGAAACAGAAGGATTTTAAACAAAAAATTGCCCATGCAATATTTTGTGGGTTAAGGGATTTTATTATAAAATATGCAAGGAGGTTGAACCATTGAATAACTCTCCAATCGGTGTATTTGATTCAGGTATTGGTGGACTAACAGTGGTAAGGGAAATCAGAAAATCTCTGCCTAAAGAAGATATAATCTATCTTGGTGATACTGCACGCCTTCCATATGGAACAAAATCATTTGATGCGATTATACAGTTTTCACGCGAAAACACAAAATTCCTTCTTGCCCGGGGCGTAAAATTTATAGTCATTGCCTGTTATTCTTCTACTTCGGTTGCCCTTGAGATACTTCAGAAAGAATTCTCTATTCCGATCATCGGAGTTATTAAACCCGGTGTGAAGAAGGCACTCGGGATGACAAAAAATAAAAAGGTTGGTGTGATTGGAACAACCCTGACCATACAGAGTGGTGCTTATGAAAAGGCATTCCAGGAATTGGCAAATGATGTTGAGGTCATTGGCAGGCCCTGCCCTCTGTTCGTTCCTCTTGTTGAAGAAGGGTTAATCGACCATCTGGCAACAGAATTGGTGGCAAAGGAATACCTTGAACCCCTTAAGAAAGATAATATCGATACACTCCTGCTCGGTTGCACACACTTTCCTTTATTGTTGAATGTGATAAAAAAGATTTTAGGTGATATAAACTATGTTGACGCATCCCGGGAATTGGGTAAGGAACTTGCAAATTTGCTTGCAGAAAAAAATCTATTGAATCCTTCGGGTCGGGGTGATGTGACTGTGTATCTGACTGACTTTTCAATGAATTTTAAAGAGATTGCAGAGAGATTCCTGGGTGAGCCATTAAAGAATTATTTTCGTGCGGGTCTGAGTTCAACATAAAGGAGGCGTATGAGGATTGACGGAAGAGAAAATGAGCAATTGAGAGAGATAGAGATTCAACTTGATTACCTTGACTATCCTGCAGGATCCTGTCTTTTTAAACTTGGTAAGACTGTAGTATTGTGTGCCGTCTCAATTGAAAACCGCGTTCCCCCATTCCTTGTAGGAAAAGGACAGGGCTGGTTGACTGCAGAGTATTCGCTTTTACCTGCATCGACAAAAGAGCGGACCCAGCGCGAGGCAAACACAGGAAGACTCACAGGTAGAACCCAGGAGATAAGGAGATTCATCGGCAGGGCACTGAGGCCGATATTTGATCTATCAGTTGTCGGGGAGCGAACTTTTATAATTGACTGCGATGTTCTTCAGGCTGATGGTGGCACAAGGACTGCAGCAGTGAATGGTGCATTTCTGGCATTATACAGTGCGGTAAAAAAACTATGGTCAAACAAGGAATTCTCACAATTCCCGATTCTCGATTTTGTCGGGGCAATAAGTGCCGGTATTGTTCAGGGTGAGGTACTGCTTGATCTTTGTTACGAAGAAGATTCAAATGCCGAGGTAGATACAAATCTTGTAATGACCGGTCGTGAAAAGATAATCGAATTTGGTGCCACGGCTGAGAAGATCCCAATGACAAAACAGGAACTTGATAAATTGCTGGAGGTTGCAAGGGCAGGGATTAAGCAGATTATTGAGATAGAGAAAAAGGTTGTCTCTGGTTAATATATGCCAACAATCCAGCAGGAATTCAGACGAAAGGTATCGGAGAAACAATGGGGAACAAGGATTGATCAGTATCTTTATATCTCAGGGATAGGATTATCAAGAAACCTTATTCAAAAACTCATAAAGCAAAAGAAGGTTCTGGTAAATAACAAACCTGTAAAATGTTCGTATCGGGTAAAAGATGGTGATGAGATATATGCAATCTTTGAATTGCAGACATCACCGGAGATAAAACCAGAAGATATCCCTCTTGATATAATATATGAAGATGAAGATATTGTTGTTGTGAATAAACCAAAAGGTATAATCGTCCATCCCGCAAGGGGACATTTTGAACATACAATGGTGAATGCATTGTTACACCACTGTGGCAGGCTACCGAGTTTGACCGATGAAATCAGACCCGGAGTTCTACACCGTCTTGATAAAGATACAACAGGATTGATAATCTTTGCCAAGACTGATGAGGCATTAAGCAATTTAGGAAAGGCAATTGCACGAAGGGAGATTCAAAAAAAATACGATGTCTTATGCTGGAATTATCCTGGAATGAATGAAGGTATAATTGAGGCACCGATCGGCAGGAGTTCTGTTATGAGGACAAAGATGACTGTAACTCCTTTATCAAGCAAGATGGCGACGACAAAATATCTTGTTCTAAACAAATTTCCAATTGCAAGTTACTTGAAGGTCTGGCTCATTACGGGCAGGACCCATCAGATTCGGGTCCATTTGAATTATATCGGTTGTCCGGTGATTGGTGATAAGGATTATGGCGGCAGGAGTCCAAATGTTATAAAAAAATCTGTGTATTTATCAAATTTCCAGGAGATATTGAAATTGATTGACCGTCAGGCATTGCATGCCTCAGAATTAGAATTCAGACATCCACGCACAAAACAAAGGCTATACTTTTCTGCACCACTTCCAGATGATATGCAAAAGGTATTGGGTTATCTAAAAGAAAAATTTCCTGAATAGTTTTATCTATTCAATGTATGCAATTCCATCCATATACGGGATCAGGACATCAGGAATTTTTATCCTGCCATCTTCGGTTTGATAATTTTCAACAATGCCAATAAAGGTTCTGGGCGTAGCCAGACCTGAACCATTTATTGTATATACATAATCAACACCACCTGTGGATTTACGGTATCTTATCATTGCCCTCCGTGCCTGATACTGCTCATAACAACTGACTGAAGAGACCTCAAGCCATTCGTTCATTCCTGGTGCATACACCTCAATATCATAAGTTTTGGCTGAGGCAAAGGTCATATCACCAGTGCACAAAAGTAAAATTCTGTAAGGTAATCCGAGGAGTTTTACAACCTCTTCAGCATCATTCAACAATTTTTCAAATTCTTCATATCCGGTTTCAGGAGTGGTATATTTTACAAGTTCTACCTTATTGAATTGATGGACACGGGTTATACCGCGCACTTCTTTTCCATAAGAACCCGCCTCGCGACGGAAACAGGGGGTGTATGCAGTATAATAAATGGGCAGTTCTTTTTCCGGAATTATCTCCTCACGATGGAGGTTGGTCAGAGGAACTTCCGCAGTCGGGATTAGATAGAAATCATCATCCCGGCATTTATACATTTCTGATTCCAGTTTTGGTAATTGTCCTGTTCCATAAAAACAATCAGGGTTATTTAAAAGTGGCGGAAATATCTCTTTATATCCATGTTTTTTTGTATGTAGATCAAGAAAGAAATTTATTAATGCCCTTTCCAGCCTTGCACCCAAGCCTTTGTAGAGTATAAATCGTGATGCGGAAATCTTTGGTGCCCTCTTTATATCAAGTATATCAAGTGCCTCACATATCTCCCAGTGGGGAAGGGGTTTAAATCTGTATTGTGGTGGTTCTTTAAGTCCACGAACAAATTTATTATTCTCGCCTGTCTTTCCCACAGGAACGGTCGGGTGTGGAATATTGGGGAGGGATGACATCAATTCATTAAATTTTTTTTCAACTTTTTTCAATTCCTCTTCATCTTCCTTTATTTTATCACCGATGACCCTTGCCTGCTCCATCAATTCTGATGCATCCTTTTTCTCTTGCTTCAATCTTCCGACCTTTTCTGAAAGTCTATTCCGTTCTTTTCGCAAATTATCGATCTCGGTAATAATACTCCTGCGTCTTTTATCAGTTTCAAGCAATTCATCAAGATTAAATTCTATGCCACGATTTTGTAATGCCTGTTTGATTAAATCTGGATTTTCTCTCAATAATTTCAAATCTAACATAAAACAAGTATATTCCAATTCACCTAAAAGTCAATCCAATATTTGAACTGCCAAATCAAATACAAAAAACAATACAACCCAAGTCTTGACTTGGTGTATCAACTGGATATAATAAATGAATATGAAAGGGGGTGATTCCGATGCCGAAAGGATTATTATCCTTCATCAAGTGTGCGGGTTGAGCAAGCAAGATTTCTAAGGCGCAGTTAGCGCAGGCGCTTTCAAATCTGCCTGCAATTGTGGACCCGAACCTGCTTGTGGGATTGAATACAGCTGATGATGCAGGTGTTTATAAAATAAATGACGAACTGGCGCTTGTTTATACGGTTGATATCCTGGCACCGGTTGTTGAAGACCCTTATCTATTTGGAATGATTGCAGCAACGAATTGTATATCTGATATCTATGCAATGGGTGGAGAACCAAAACTTGGATTGAATGTGGTTGGTTTTCCTGGTGCTGGAGACCCTAAGATACTCGGTGAAATATTAAAGGGTGGACAGGCAAAGGCTCAAGAAGCAGGCGTTACTATCTGTGGGGGGCATACCTTTAATTCTGAAGGGATAATGTATGGACTTTCGGTCATCGGCTATATCAATCCCAAAAAGATAATAACAAATGCGAATGCAAAACCAGGTGATGTGATACTCCTTACCAAACCGATCGGTGTAGGCACGGTGATCCAGGCAACGCTCCTTGATAAGATAGAAGGGATAGATGTAAAGCCTGTTTTTGAAGGGATGACCACACTGAATAAAAATGCATCAAAGGTAATGCAGGAGATCGGGGTTGATGCAGCAACTGATATTACTGGTTATGGTCTTGCTGGACATTTAATAGAGATGGCAGAGGCGAGTGGTGTGGGAATTGAATTGTGGTCAACGAAGATCCCTGTTTATCCAGGGGCTATTGAGATTTTAAAGAAAGGTATTGTTGAACCTGGTATCACAATGAATATCAAATCCTTCTCAAATCGTGTTGAAAAAGGAGAAATAAACCCTGAGATTGGAACTCTGATATTCGGTTCTGAGACCTCAGGTGGGCTTGCAATTGTCCTTCCTGAGGAGAAGGTAAATCTATTCACTGAAAAATATCAGAGATCAGCAAGAGTTATTGGTTGTGTAACAAAAGAACACCCTAATATATTAAAAATTTTGTAATTTCATATTTTAACTCAAAATAATTGACATTATCCATTTTTTTTATATACTTAAATTATGGATAAAACATTATTAATCATAAAACCAGATGCAGTAAAAAGGGGGTTGATTGGCAATATATTAAAGCATATTATGGATGCTGGTTTCAAGATTGTGGCGATGAAGATGTTGTGGCTGACAAAGGAACAGGGTGGAAGATTCTATGAGATACATAAGGGCAAGGATTTTTATAACTGGCTCGTGGATTTCATATCATCAGGTCCTGTTGTCGTTGCCTGTTTGAAGTATCCTGATGCACCCAAAAAACTGCGTGAGGTTGTTGGTGCTACAGATCCAAAAAAGGCAGCACCCGGGACAATCCGAAATCTTTATGGAACATCGGTTGGTGAAAATGTGGTCCACGCATCAGCCCCGGATGAAGACCCACAGCGGGAAATAAATTTCTTCTTTAGCCAGCAAGAGATTTTTGATTTTTAATAACAGAAAGAATAGCTGGTTTGTTTTTTTAATATTAATTATTATCTCTTGCCCGAGTCCTGGCACAAAAGAAAATATCCTTGAGAGAGTTTCTGAGACTGAATTACTAATTGAGGCAGGACGCACAGCCAACACCAGACCGGTATATGCATTTGAACTTCTGAAAAATGTAGACAGACCCCAGTATAGGATTGATAAGTTAAGAATCCTTTTAAACATTTATCTCAAGCAAAGAGAATATGCACGGGCATCAGCATTGCTTGATAGTCTTCAGGATGGACCCAACATAAAAGACGATTCTTTATTAAAAAGACTGTGCTGCAGGGTCTTTATCGAGCAAAAGAACTGGCAGAAAATTCTTGAGTTTGCTGATGATCCCATATTGAAAGGGATTGCATTATACAATCTTCAAAGATATAAAGAGGCAATAGGGTATCTTCCCCGGGATACAGAATTAAAAGATTATTGCTTCATATATCTATCCCGTTGTTATTATAAACTGAATGATTTTCAGAATGCCCTGAATATTGCACTTGAGATTGATTCGGTGAGTCCTGCCCTATCTTATGATTTTCAAAATCTATTATTTGACCTCGTGTTAAACTCTAATGATATCTCCGGGGTCAAAAAAGAACTCTCTAAAATAAAAGATTCGGCTGCAAGAAAATTCCTTCTTCTTAAAATATATGAACGAGAGAATGATAAAATTAATTTTAAAAGACTTGCGTTTGATTTAATCAAAAACAATCCTTCATCACCAGGTGCAAAATACTGTATTACAGTGTTGAAGCCAAAAGATAAAACGGAATATAAATTATTCGGTAAGGTTGCATTCATCCATAATGATTATCAACTTGCGACAAAGTTTCTCAGCCGGGGCGTAAAAGATAGTGATGTCAATTATTATCTCGGTAAGATTTCTTATGACCAGCAACAATACAATAATGCTCTGAGTTATTTTCGCAGGAGCAATCGTTCTGAGGCATATTATTACCGGGCATTGATTTATGAAAATCGTCAGGATTATCGCTTGGCAATGCTAATCTATGATTCGTTGATAAACCGGCATAAAGATTCAAGGTATGCAACAAGGGCATTGAAAAGAAAGGCATTTTTAATGGAAGATATTGGTGATACACTTGGGGCTGTGGCAACATTTGTCAGGGTAAAAGAGAAATCTGCAGACTTTCGCGCCGGATTTCAACTCTTTAGAATAGGGAAACTTGATAAAGCCCTTGAGATTTTTTCCCATTATAAAGAACCGGATTTTATTTACTGGCAGATTAAAATAAAAGAGAGATTGGGTGAATCTGCGGATAGTTTACGTGATTATTTAACTAAAAATTATCCCCTTTCTTATTATACATTGATAAAAAATAAAAGTAGTATTATTATTGATACTACATCTATTGATAACTGGCTCAGACAATTTGGTGATACAACCACAACCTTTGACCAGGAAGACTCTATGCGTATCAAAAGGGCAATGAGATATTTTTCCTTGGGAGAAAAAAATTATGCATTTGCTGAGATTGAGGCAATAGAAGACAAATCCTTTTTGGATTTGATTTATCTAAGCAAATTGTGTGATGAAAATGGGTATGATTATGGTGCAATAAAATTATGCCTGGAGTTGAAGAAAAGATTTGAAAATAATTCTGATTCAAAAGTTTATCCACTGGAGTTTTTAAGATTGCTCTATCCTTTAAGGTATATATTTTCAATTATGGAGAATAGTGATGATATCTGGCTCACACTTGCCATCATCTGGCAGGAGAGTAATTTTAATCCTGATGCCAAAAGCCGTGCTGATGCAAGGGGATTGATGCAGATAATTCCCGGCACCGGCAGATTGATTGCCAGTGAACTTGGTATAACAGATTACTCACTTTATGATCCGAATACATCAATAAAATTCGGCACCTATTATTTCAAAAAAATGTTGAGTGAATTTAATTTTTTAGCCCTTGCCCTTGCTGCCTATAATGCAGGTCCAATAAATTTAAGGAAGTGGCTCAGGAAAAATTCCAATGCAGAACTGGATGAGTTTATTGAATTAATCCCTTTTAGTGAAACGAGGGATTATGTCAGGTTGACAATGGTACGCCAGATTATTTACAAAAAGATCTGGGGGGATATCTTTGATTAAAAAGGAGGAATTTTGTTAAAAAGTGTATATCTTGCACAGGATGAGTTTGGAGCGATAACGATAAAAGAGATGTTGAAAGGGCATAATATTGAGGCACTCATCAGGAGGTTTGAAACAACCTGGCTTGATGGATTGCCCAAAATCCTGAAGGGTAGCTGGGGAGAAGTTCTGGTTGAAGAAAAAGACTACGAATCTGCCCTTGAATATGTTCAGGAATTTCTATCCCACCCTACATCAGATATTGACATTGATTGAGCAATAGTTATAATAAGTTATGAATTTATTTAGTTGTACTGAGAAAATTACTATATTTATTCTTTTATGTTTAATCTTTCTCAATTGTCCAAAAAGGGTGGGTGTAAAGACAACGAAGGTTGAAGCTGTTTATCTCTCTTCACTCATTGATGATATCAACAATTCTGAACCATATCTGTGTGGTGTTAAAAACTTCAAGGGTATCAAGGTTGGTTACCTAAATTTTGCAACTCCATTTATGTCCAATATATTCCAGAGATTAGGATTTTATAATATCCTGGATGAAGTGCCCATAGATTTTCTTATCACAAATCGTCCTGTAATTGGACAGAGATTTTTATCAATTCCATTGGATTTTGGTTATGGATTAAAGAATTATGAAGGCATAAGATTTGGAGTTTTGAGTAAATACCGTGATTCTCTTACTATTTCTGAACAGGTAAGATTAGCAACGATAAAAGAGCGAAGTGATGTATTATGGGTTATTGATAAAAGTTTTCTCCACCTTTCGCCGGTTCAGGTAGATTTTATTATCTCTGAAAGGATACTTAAGGATACGATGATGAAAAAAATAAAGGTGGAATTGGATACAGTGATTTTAAACAAAATAAAAAATTTCAAGGATTTATTAAACCAGACCCTTCAGATGAAAATATATATTAATAATCTGTCTATCAGTGAATTTATTTTCTCAAAGGTCAAACAAAAATATAATGTAAATATTATGCTCTATCCATTGAATATGATAAAAGATAATACTACAAAGGATTCTTTTACCATCGCCGAATTTCTGGACAGGGTTAATTGTGATACAAGATTCAAGGTGAAGGAGTTAACAAAATCTGAAATAAATAAAATGTTAAACGAAAAGATATACGCGGTTTCTGGTAACATTACCACGAATAATATTGCGCTCATTCCGGACTCAGAGGGGGAATATCTTTTTGATCTAATCTTCTATTAAAAATGCAAATAAATTACAAAAGGCTTGCCTGGGACATCTTTATTTTACTTTACTCGGGACTCTTCTTTTATAACTGTCTGAGCCCTTATGAAAACTGGTTTTTCTCTTATTTGTATACAATGTTTTTGATCGTGTGGCTCTGCAAGGAATATTATCAAAAAAATCTTTTTTTCCAGCCGACCTACATTCCGAACGAAGAACATAACTATCTATTACGAGCCTTGTTTGCGTTGTTCTTTTATTCTTCTTTTGTATTCGGTATCATCACAATTGTCTGGTGGCACAAATATAGAATTATAAATGGTGCATTTTTGCCCATAATCGGCATAGTCCTTTTAGGCTATGGAATATACTTAAGAGAACAGGGTTGCCGTATGAATGTGAAGGATCGTCAGACCATTTTGAAATTTTATTTAAGCATTGGATTTATAATTTTCTCAATGGCATTTGGATTTGATTCGTATTTTGTCTTTATTTATTCATTATGCATTGGACTTCCATTAATAATATTGCAGGTTCAACATTATACAAAAAAGATTGGAGTTAGAATTTATTCATATAAAAAGGAGGAAAAATGAATATCATCGCTGGGGTTTTATTACTGTCATTGATTTCAGCAGAAGTTCCGGCAAAGATCACATATCTTGTTGGCAATGTGATCGTGGAAAGGGGTGGTAAGAAATATGTTGGTGTGCTCAATGCCCAGTTGTATATAAATGATATTATCACAACTTACAGCGAATCGGTCTGTGAGATACAATTCGCAGATTATTCTCTGGTCAGGGTTGAACCAAATTCAAGCATAAGAATTGAAAAAAAAGAGAAAGTTAATAATAAATTCTTTCAAAGGATATTTGCCTCAATCGGTGATGTAATAACAAAGGTAGCAAAGTTGAATAAAGGGGATGAGGTTGTTGTAAAGACCGATGCAGCCCAGGCATATATAAGAGGAACAACATTCAAGACGAGTGTGGATAAAGAAGGGAAAAGTTCATTCAGCGTATTTGTCGGTAAAATAAAGGTAAAGAGTCTGGTAGAAGGTGCAAAAGAGATTCTAATTGATAAAGACTTTACGGCAAAGATCGGTAAGGGAGAATTAAAACCATTCGTGGAAAAACTACCTTTTGAAGAAATTAAACAATTCGCTGAAAAATACAAGGATTTTCTTGATCGTGGAAAACTCCTTGATTCGCTGCGGGAAAAAGCCGAAAAGGAAATAGAAGAAAAGAAAAAAGAATTGATTAAAGAAAGGAAGAAAAAAGTAAAGGGTTGTATCTTCTGGTAATGAAACGGATTCTCAATATATTACCGATATTATGTGCTATCTCACTTGCCGACCGTGGTCTGATTCCATTCAATCCCGATGTCTCAATCTTTGAACCAAATCAGCGGGCAATGATTGCCTGGAATGGCAGAGAAGAAATTCTATTACTCTCAACAGATTTACATTCCTCAGATTCAACGATGGTCCTTGAGGTCTTACCCCTGCCTTCTGAGCCGGCAGTCAAAAAAGGGGATTTAGAGACCTTTAAGCGCGCAATAAAACTTATAAACAGCAGAATAAGTATTCTGGATAAGGGTGTTAGATTTGATTCCGAAGATAAGATTCCTCCGCCCGCCGAGATCACATTCCATGAAAAGATTGGTGCCCATGATATTTCGGTTGTCCATCTATTAGCGACACAGAATTTTGTGGACTGGGTTAGGGATTACTTAAAATCATTGGGCTTTGATCGCGAGATAATCTCTGATGCCCAGAAGGAATTAGTAGAATCGTATATTGGCGAAGGTTTCTCCTATTTTGTCTTTGATGTCGTCTCCCTCAATAAAGAAATGAAAACACTCGAACCAATTCAATATCGTTTTAAGACCGAAAGACTTTTTTATCCCCTGAAGATTACGAGTCTCAGTTCAGGTAATACTACAATTGAACTTCTGATACTGACACCAAAGATGTTATCAAGATTTTCCGGAATATCCATCAAACGCATAAATCTGACTCACGAACCGATAACCATTACGAGTGATGATTTAAGAGAAATCAACGAAGATATGTATGAACTCCTGAAAGAGAACACCGAGATGAAATTGAGAATCTGGAAAATTGAGGGCGGATTGAGTTCTTTTGAACAAGATTTGATTGCCAAATAAAGGAGTAAGGTGAAGAACAAATCTACAAATAGTATTAAAAAAATCATAGAGAATGTGGTGCGTAAGTATAATACACCACTCTTTTTGATCAGTAAAAGCAAACTGCTCAATCAACTAAAGAGATTCCAGATGCTTCTTCCCCGTGTAAAACCATTCTATGCAGTGAAATCCAATTCCCATCCATTTATTCTGAAGACATTTGCTGATGCAGGGACCGGTTTTGATGTCGCCTCAATCCAGGAGATGAAGACCTTACTTGAAATGGGCGTTTCTCCCGACAGGATGGTCTTTGCCAATACTGTAAAGACGCCGGAGGCATTGAAATTTGCCTCATCCAATAAGATAAATCTAATGACCTTTGATTCTGAATATGAGTTGAATAAAATCGCAAAGTATGCCCCGGGTGCCAGAGTCCTGGTCAGGATAAAAGTGCCGAATGTTGGTTCAATGGTTGAATTATCATTAAAATTCGGTGCCGAACCACCAGATGCAATACCATTTTTGATAAAAGCAATCAAACTTGGATTGAAGCCTGCGGGTGTGAGTTTTCATGTAGGTTCCCAGAATACTCATATAGAGAACTATCTCGATGCCTTAGAGATTACATCAATCATCTTCAAGGATGCGCAACTAAAACAGATACCCCTTGAAATTCTTGATATCGGGGGCGGATTTCCCATCAAGCATTTTGACTATGAAAAAGACCTATTTGCTCAGACTGCGGGTGGTATAAATAAAGAACTCAACCGTCTGTTCCCGGATAATATAGAAATCATCGCTGAACCAGGCAGGGTCTTGTGTGGTCCTGCCGGGATACTTGTGATGAAGGTCATCGGAAAATCGATTAGAAACAACAAACACTGGTATTATCTTGATGATGGAGTATACGGTTCGCTCTCAGGGATTGTCTATGACCATTGCAAATATCAATACAAGGTTCTAAAAAAAGGTGTTACCCAGATAACGACCCTTGCTGGTCCAACCTGTGATTCGTTTGACATAATCTCAACCAGTGAAGAACTACCAGAACTGGATATCGGCGATATTGTTTATGTAGAAAATATCGGTGCCTATTCCTGGGCAACCGCAACTAATTTCAATGGACTGCCACCTGCAAAGGTGGTGATAATATCATAGGAGGTTTTATGAAAAGAATGCACTGGGTAAAAAAAGATATGGATGAAACACCAGATTGGCTAAAAAAGAAAACATATCCCCATAAAAATAGATACCTTTCTGGACCGAGGATATTTCCACCGGCATTGACCGGTAAACAAAGACTTGAAGAGATAATAGAAAATGTCTTTCTTGCATATAATTCAGCCCGCCTTCGTGAAGGCTGTCGTCTGTTTGTAGAAAAGATGCTTGAGCCTGATGTCACAGTCGGTATGAGTCTTGCCGGTGCATTGATTCCAGCAGGACTGGGTAAATCTGTGATTATTCCTTTGATGAAAGCGGGATTCATCGATTGGGTTGTCTCCACCGGGGCAAATTTGTATCATGACCTCCACTTTGCATTTAATTTTTCGCTCCATGTCGGCACACCATTTATAGATGATGCGGATTTAAGAAAGAATGATGTGGTTCGGATTTATGATATACTCCTTGGTTATAGTGATTGTCTTATGGCAACAGATGAGATTTTAAGGCAGATTCTTAAACAACCAGAATTCCAGAAAGAGATGGGAACTGCTGAATTCCATTATCTGCTCGGCAAATATGCAGCCGAATGGGAGGAAAAAACAGGGAATAAAGATGTCTCAGTCCTTGCCTGTGCATACCGGCTCGGTATACCACTTTTCACAAGTTCACCTGGTGATTCAACACTGGGAATGAATATTGCAGAAGAGGAGATAATCGGTGGTAAATTGCGGATAAATCCTTCTATTGATGTTAATGAAACAACAGCGATAGTCCTTTCAGCAAAACGTCAGGGTGGAAAATCAGCAGCACTCTTGATCGGTGGTGGAAGTCCAAAGAACTTTTTGCTCCAGACCGAACCCCAAATTCAGGAGGTTTTGAGAATTAAAGAGGTGGGTCACGATTACTTCTTCCAGATCACTGATGCGAGACCGGATACAGGTGGATTATCCGGTGCTACACCACATGAGGCAGTGTCCTGGGGCAAGGTTGATCCAACAAGATTGCCTGATGCGGTCGTGTGTTATCTTGATGCTACAGTCGGTTTTCCAATGATTGCCCATTATGCACTCGCGAGGCATAAAAAGAGAAAAGTAAAAAGGCTTTATTTCAAACGACAGGAGTATGTCCAGAACTTGGTTCGCGAATACTACGCGCACCATAAATAATGGTTAATGAATTAGGGTTGTGATATTGAAAAAAATTCTAAGAAGTTCAAATAACTGATCTGGATCTTCTATATCGTCATTGCGAGGAGCGTAGTGACGAAGCAATCCCACGGAGATTTCCCATCCCACTAAAATCATATCTACCGAGAGTAATAGTTTAGTTCTTCCCAAATTATCTTTATTGTTTTCGGAGTAGCAGACCTTGGTCTGCGTTTTTTGGTGCGAAACAAGTTTTGCTACTCCATCTTTTGGGAAAAACTTACCTTTTACTTTAAATTTGTTTTGGATTTAGTTATTGGATATTGGAATTTTCTATGAGAATGCCTTAAGGCATTCCCATAGAAAGGGTGGGTAACGGGATTTGAACCCGCAACACTTGGAGCCACAGTCCAATGCTCTACCATTGAGCTATACCCACCATAAGGGGGAGGGTTCCCCCTTGTCTCCAAAAAGTTTGAACAAAACAATACTTTTTGGAGACCTCAAATCACCCTCGTTAACCTGTTCTCACGCATCATCCCTCAATCTTTAGGTTTGCTCTATTAGAAAAAATTTCACATCTATTTTTTAAATACCCCGCGCAGGACTCGAACCTGCAACCCGCGGATTAAGAATCCGCTGCTCTGCCAATTGAGCTAGCGAGGCATAACCGCGCCTGGGGTGAATCGAACACCCAGCCTACGGATTAGAAATCCGTTGCTCTATCCTATTGAGCTACAGGCGCATAAGAGGGAGGGTTCCCCCTTATCTCCAAAAAGTTTGAACAAAACAATACTTTTTGGAGACCTCAAATCCCCCTCGTTAACCTGTTCTCACGCATCATCCCTCAATCTTCAGGTTTGCTCTACTAGCCAGAATTTCTCATCAAGCAAACCACCAGATTATCGGTGGAAGGTTCCCCTGCCTCAATTCTCAAATGAATTATATCCATTTTTTGATTTCAGTCAATCAGTATTTCTCTCAGGCTCATTTTGGTAACTAAAAACTTTAATCCCTTATTTGTTCAAGAAATCTTGAAATGGCATCAGTTTTCAGATAGATTGCATTTTCTTTTAGAAAAATGGCAATTTTTGGGAAATAATATTAATGAAAATGGAGGTTTTTATGTCTATTCAACCAGATAATGATGATGGGATTGGAATGGTTCTGGTATTAAAGCCTAAAAATAACATATGGCTGATTAAATGGGATTGTCCTGATTGCGCGAAAAGAAATATCTTGAAAAGGAAAGATTTAAATCCACCAATCATTTTGGAATGCGAATACTGCCAATCTCGGTTTGAAATCTTTGGATAAAAAGAAAGGGGACAGGCACTTTTTCATTTTGATTTTCTACATTGCAAACCTGACCTCTGGTTCTTGAGGAAAGCCTTGCCCTACGCAGGGATTTTACTTGTGCGATGAACCTGCCCGTCACTTCGCTTTGGCATGCGGGTCGCACGCTAAGCATATAAACATTGGATAAATAGATTTTAGCAGAGCTGAAGCCCTGCCCTACCAGGGAATTTGCAATCCTGGATTCCGCAATTAAATCAAAATAGAAATTAATTTTATTCTCCACCGTTTCAATTAAACACTTAAACAATTATTTAATTGTTTAAGTGTTTAAGTAAAAAGAACTTAATCCCAAATGCAAGAAATTTTTTTCCTTAACTTATTCTCCCACCTCAAAACTGGCGACCACTTCCACCTGACTGAAAAATGCTACTTTCCTTACCATTCTTATTTCATCATTTTGTCAATTGACTAAATGTCAAAATGGAAAATTAATATTCTTTGGTTTTTCTAAAAATAACGAGGTGTTGATTTTTTGTAATTTTTATACAACTTTTTAAATTTTTTCAGCAGAACTTTTTCTACTTTTAGAATAATGGGTGTAAAGTTAGGCTCAAAATAATAAGTAAAATTAGAAGAACAATATCTCCGTTGATAATAAATATCCCGAACCAAAAAGAGTCAAAAAAGAGATAAATCGGATTGCGGGTATAGGCATAGATACCATCTGTCACTAACCTGTTTATTGACTCATCGTTGATACCAATCCACCTATATAATAGTAGCCGGAAATGAGCAGAAAAAATAATGAAGAAAAAGACATAATAAAACCGAATAATTGCAGCGATTTTTTCTTTTAAGCTAATAAGGAAGTAAGAAGTTAAATGTGAAAAGTTAAAAGTAAAAAATACGAATCTCGGAAAGATAGGTGATTGAAGAGATCTTTGTCTGCCTTAGTATTTTCCCCTTCAAATTATCATTTTGACTAATAAATCATTTAATACTTGATATATCTTTTTATTTCAGTAAAATAAAACAATGGAGAATGAAAAAAGGGCATATATATTTGCTTTAATCGTTGTTCTTTTCTGGGCAACTGTTGCTTCAGCATTCAAGATAACCCTGCGCTATATGAACTTTATCCAGCTCGTCTTCTGGTCATCCTTTACCTCAACAATTATACTATTTTTTACGCTTCTCATTGAAAAGAGATTACAAGATTTTAGAAAGACAATAAAAATATACTGGTTAAATTCTTTATTTTTTGGGTTTCTAAATCCGTATCTCTATTATCTCGTTCTTTTTAAGGCATATTCATTATTGCCAGCCCAGCAGGCACAGCCCCTGAATCAGACCTGGGCAATAATCCTTGTAGTATTGTCAATGGTCATTCTAAAACAGAGGATTGGATTGAAGAGCATTTTTGCCCTGCTTATCAGTTTTATTGGAGTTATTTTGATATCAACCCGTGGTGAGATAACGAATTTCAAATTCACAAGTCTCCCTGGTGTATTACTTGCCTTGGGCAGTGCCTTTATCTGGGCATTTTACTGGATATATAACGTGAAGGATTCACGAGAGCCGATAGTAAAACTTTTTACAAATTTCATCTTTGGCACAATATTTATATTTCTTTCGATGATTATCCTGCGCCAGAAATTTTTCCCCAATCTCTATGGTATCCTGGGTGGAATTTATATCGGGATATTTGAGATGGGCATCTCCTTTTTTCTGTGGTTAAAGGCATTGAGCCTCTCAAAGACGACTGCACGGATTGGAAATATGGTCTATCTTGTGCCCTTCTTATCCCTTATCGTCATAAGGTTAACCGTGGGCGAAGAGATTCTGCCTGCAACAGTGATTGGTCTCTTCTGTATTATCCTTGGAATAATTATTCAACAGTATTATGCCCGGAATTAACGGAAGAATGTATATAAAAAAATACTTGATATTAAATAGAGAAGACTTGTAGTAAAAAACGGTAGGGTGTAAGAAAAGTGTTCAATCAATAAACCACCTATGCTTGCGCTCAATCCCCTGCCTGCAGTCCAGGCAATTATTAGAAGGGCATTGGTCAGTGGTTGTTCATCCTTATGGACCCTCTCCATTGCATAATTAGTAAATAATGGCTGTGCCATATTCATAAGTGCAGCACGAATCCAGTAAGAGATAACGGCAAGAGATAGATTCCTGGTGATGCCCATAAATATTAAGAATGGGATGGAAAGGACCTGAGAGAAGAAGACCGTCCTGATCTTGCCGATCTTCTCAGCAAGCAATGGTGCAATGAGGAGACCGGTAATCATCAGAAACTGGGAAATACTAAAATATATACCTATCAAGTTGGTTGACACCCGAAGCCAGTCTTTGAAATAAAGGTTCATAAAAGGTATGCTCAAACCTGCACCCAGGCCCGTGACGAGATTGGGTAAGAATAATTTGATGATTATTGAGGTTCTGGTTTTGAATTTAAAATCCTTTTCAACTGGTTCAGTATGAATCTCTATCTTCTCATCGATCAATAGATAGGGAATAATTGATACCATCACCAGACCACCAAATATGTATAATGTATAACGATAGGTGATATCTGCTGATAGTCCAAATCTTTCAATGATTCCTGGCAGAACTCCGCCGAGGATACTACCAATGACTCCGGCAATGAGTGCAAAGGCAAAATTGAGACTGAATAGATAGGGCCTTTCCTTTGGTGTTGAGTTGCGCATAAAGAATGGTGCTGCAGTCACCTGGAAGAATACCGATGCAATACCAGATACCAGACTTGTCCAGATAATGGTCATATAATTGTGGGTTGAGACCTGGATGAGATAACAGACCAGAGAGACCGGAGTAGAAAATAATAGAATCTTTTTGATGGAGATTCTTTTTATAACTATGGAGGCAGGTATCGCCATAATGAGGGTTCCGATAGTGCTGGCAGTGATGATATTACCAATCCTTGCCTCGCCAAAGTTGATACTTTTTAAGTATAGATTGAACAAGAGCATAAATCCAGAAAAGCCCATTCCCATAAAGAATGTGCCAGTGAGAAATAACCAGGCATTGCGGGAGATGAGTTTGAGATTCTGGCGATAAACTCCTATCGCCTTCGTTATTTTCTGGAAAGGATTTTTTATTATGTTGATTAAGGCTTTCTCTATGTCTATTTCAGTCTCTTTATTAATATCTCCGCAACCTTTTTGCCGGATAATAACATACCACCAAAGATAGGACCCATCCTTGGTCCACCAAAGACTGCATTTGCAGCCATACCACAGACATAAAGCCCTGGATAGACCTCGCGGGTATTCTTTATTGTCATATTCTCTGCAACCTCAGCCCACATAGACTTCTCACCCTCAATCTTTCCACTTGTGGTCAATAGCCTTCCATCATTCTTTTTCTCTACAATATGGACAATTTCACAGGGATGGCCAGTAGCATCAATAACTGCCTTTGACTTGAATGTGAGCGGGTCAATATGCAAATTTGCCAAATCCACACTGGTCCAGTTCACAACCACACCACAGACCCTATCTTCCCTTATCATCACATCATCAATTTTTAAAAGATTAAAGATTTTCAATCCCTGTTTTATTGCCTTATCAGTGAGACAGGCAGTTGCCTCAAGTGAATCTGCAACATAATAACCGCTCTCATATTCTTTATATCTGATACCAAACTCCTCAAGTATCTCCAGGGCCTGTTTCTGGACCACAATCTTATTGAACATCATACCACCACCTGGCATACCACCACCGAGTTTGAGTGCACTTTCAAAGAGGATTGTCTTTATCCCTTTTTTTACAAGATAATATCCAGCACATAGTCCTGAAGGACCACCACCACCGATTATTACATCGGATTCAATATATTCTAAGAGGTCCTTGAGATATGTTTCAATGATTGCCTTTGAAATGATGGTTTCGTTCAGCATCTTTATAGAATTCCAAAACGGGCACCAAAAGAAAGTCGGAACACTGTTTCAGTGTTACCTGCATCATAGATAATAATGCCCGGCTCAACAAAGACCTTTGTCTTTGGATTTACTGAATAATTTAATCCCATACCGAATCTAAAAGAGAAAAAGGTCTGGGTGTCTCCGGGTCCGGGTGGGTCAAAGATGTCAAATCCAAGACCGCCATGGACATAGGGTTCTATCTCGGTCATTGGGATATAGAACAATCCATCCAGAGAAAGACCACTTAAAACCCAGGCACCAGAATTTAAATAAAAGTAGGTTCCATTACCGAAAATTATCTCAGCAATATTCAATCTTATGCCAATCTGTTTTACTGGACTGATCACGCACTCTGCACCAATACCAAAATAGGCATCCTCACCAATATATAGGCTTGCCTTTGGTGCGATATCAACGACTGAATGAGTAAATCTTTTTATACCCTTTGCCTGGGCAAAGAGCATAAGTAATAGCGCAAAAATTATGGTTTTCTTCATTTTTGCCTCCATATTTTAAAGTATATCCAATTTAACATAAAATTCAATACTTTTATTAAATCGAAATCTTGACTTTCGCTAAAAAATGGATATAATTGTAATAAAAAGATTGGAAACAGCGATAATTAGAATTCAGTTTTTTTGTTTATTCAAACCCTGAAAAAGATATTGTCCGGGTTAAATAATTATTGAAAAAGGAGTGAATAATGGCATTACTTGAGATTAGATGGCATGGCAGGGGTGGTCAGGGTGCAAAGACCGCTGCCCTGCTCTTTGCCGATGCAGCGGTTGAGACCGGGAAATATATTCAGGCATTTCCTGAGTATGGTCCGGAAAGGATGGGTGCACCGGTATTTGCCTTTAACCGTTTGTCAGACAAACCCATTCTTCAACATTGTGGTATTAAAAATCCGAATATTGTTGTTGTTCTTGACCCTACTTTGATGGAGACGATAGATGTCACTGAAGGATTAACTGATGATGGTATCATCCTGGTCAACACCCAGAAGACTGCCCAGGAGATTAAAGAACAGTTGAAGATTAAAAAACAGAAGGTCTATGTTGTTGATGCAAGTAAGATTGCAAAGGATATTTTAAAAAGGGATATTCCGAATACACCGATGTTGGGTGCCCTGATAAAAGTTTCTAAACTACTTGAATTTAAACCGATGCTTGAATCGGTGAGGAAGAGGCTGGAACATAAATTTCCTAATCGGCCTGATGTTGTAGAAGGAAACATAAAGGCGATCATTCGTGCCTATGAGGAGGTTAAAGAATGAAGAAAGAAAAAAAGAACTGGAAAGAATTACCGATAGGGCTTGCCTGGGAATCAGGTTCAAGCAAGGAATTTGAAACTGGTGATTGGCGGAGTGATAAACCAATCTGGGATGAAAAAAAGTGCACACATTGCTTAATCTGCTGGATATACTGCCCGGATTCAGCGATCATTGTAAAGGATGGTATGGTTCAGGGTATAGATTATAGATATTGCAAGGGCTGCGGAATCTGTGCAGAAGAGTGTCCACCAAAGATAAAGGCAATTAAAATGGTGAGGGAGGAAAAATGATAGTTGCAAGAACTGGTAATGAGGCAATGGCTGAGGCAATGAGGCAGATAAATCCTGATGTGGTGGCAGCATATCCGATCACTCCAGCAACCGAAGTCGTCCAGTTATTCGCCTCCTTTGTCGCAGATGGGCTTGTTACTACTGAGTTCGTTCCTGCAGAGAGCGAACATTCAGCCCTCAGTGCCTGTGTCGGTGCATCCGCTGCTGGTGCAAGGGTGATGACTTCAACCTCTTCCCAGGGACTTGCCCTGATGCACGAAATACTATTTATTGCCTCGGGTTTGAGGCTGCCGATAGTTATCTGCCTTGTGAATCGCGCCCTGTCAAGTCCAATCAATATTCACTGTGACCATTCAGATTCACTGGCTTCAAGGGATTCAGGCTGGCTCCAGATATTTACTGAAAATACCCAGGAGGCATATGATACTACAATTATGGCAGTAAAGATGGCAGAAGAGATTATGCTTCCGGCAATGGTCACGACAGACGGATTCATCATCAGCCACGGTATGGAAAGGATTGAACTAATTGATGACAAAAAAGTCCCGGAATGGCTCGGTGAGAGAAAGGTTGTAAATAATTTGTTGGATGTAGGAAAACCAATTACCCTGGGTATGCTTGACCTGCAGGATTATTATTTTGAACATAAGCGCCAGGAGATTGAGGCGATGAATAATTGCCTGCCGATTATTGAGAAGGTGCAGAAGGATTTTGGTGATACATTTGGCAGGTATTATCCTATCGTTGATGAATATAAGATGGATGATGCTGAGGTCGCAATTCTTGCAATGGGTTCTACAGGTGGAACAGGTAAGGTCGCAGTAGATAGAATGCGTGAGAAGGGCAAGAAGGTTGGTTTGATTCGGTGCCGTGTATACAGGCCTTTTCCAAAAGAATTTATGCTTAAGGCACTTAAAAAGGCAAAGGTGATTGGAGTAATGGACCGTGCTGATACATTTTCTACACTTGGCGGTCATCTATATAATGACTGTCGTTCAATCCTTTATGAATCAGATAAAAAGCCTTTGCTGAAAAACTATATCTATGGGCTTGGTGGTCGGGATATCAGTATTGAAGAGATTGAAGAAGTCTTTGAACAACTCCTGAAGATAAAAGAGACCGGGAAGGTTGATAAAGATATTGTCTATTATGGAGTAAGGGGGGAATAATGGCAAACTTAAAAGAACTCGCAAAACAGGGTGAGAAATTTTTGGGTGGTCATCGCGCCTGTGCCGGCTGCGGGGCAACGATTGTAGCACGACAGGTTATTCTTGCTGCTCAGTATCCAGTTGTGGTCGGTGCTGCGACCGGTTGTCTTGAGGTTGTCTCTACGATATTCCCCTATTCTGCCTGGAATGTCCCTTATATCCATAATGCATTTGAGAATGTTGCGGCAACAATGAGTGGTGTTGAAGCTGCTTATAAGGCACTGAAGAAAAAAGGAAAGATTGATAAGGATTTGCGATTCATTGCCTTTGGTGGTGATGGTGGCACATATGATATTGGATTACAGTCGCTCTCAGGAATGATTGAAAGAAGACATAGGGTCTTGTATATATGCTACAATAATGAAGCATATATGAATACAGGTATTCAAAGATCTTCGGCCACACCATATGGTGCACATACTACAACATCGCCAGCCGGAACAGTGCTCCCTGGTAAATTACAACCGCGAAAAAATCTTACCGAAATCATAATTGCCCATGAACCTGCATATGCTGCCCAGGCAACGATAGGTTACTGGAATGACCTTGTGACCAAAGTCCGCAAGGCACTGGATGCAGAAGGTCCTTCATTCATAAATGTTCTTTCACCCTGCAGACTGGGCTGGGCATATCCACCAGAAAAGACTGTTGAGATAACAAAACTGGCGGTTGAGACCTGTGTCTGGCCACTTTATGAGTATGAAAATGGAAAATATCGTATTACTGTGAAACCGAAAGAGAAGAAGCCAGTAGAAGAATTTTTAAAACTCCAGGGCAGGTTTACCCATCTCTTTAAACTAAAAGACCAGACACCCATAAAAGAATTTCAAGCAGAGGTAGATAGAATCTGGGAAAGACTTTTAAAACGAAGTAGTGAATAAAGTGCAAAATTCCCCCCCTTTTTAAGGGGGGGAGGGAATAAAATATGCTTAAAATAATCCTCTTTGACCTTGATGGAACCCTTTATACAAGTCCTGAAGTCTATCAAAAATTTGCTGATGTTGCCTATCATACATATGCAAAAGTAAAAAATACGACAATTGAAAAGGCGAAGGAAATCCTCGAAAAAAGTCGGGAAGAGATGAAAAGAGAAAGGGGTTATGCTGTCCCTTATACCCTTGCCCTCTTATCGTTTGGAATTTCCATTGAGGTATGGCATAAAGAGAATATAAAATTTTTCAATGCAGGTGATTATCTCAAGGAAGACAAAACCCTTAAGGATGTGTTAAAAAAATTAAAAAGGCGGTATCAACTCGCAGTCTTTACAAATAATAATAAAATCCAGACCCAGAGGATTTTAAAGGCATTGGGCATTGATAAATTATTTGATTATATCTTTACCTATGAAAGTTTTAAATTGATAAAACCAGACCCGGAGATATTCAGGCTTATCATAAAAGAATTGAATGTGAAACCAGAAGAATGTCTTATGGTAGGAGACCGTTACTATGTAGACCTTGCCCCTGCAAAAGAGCAGGGTATGGATATATACGAAGTAAAAGGACCAGAAGATATTTCTAAGTTATTGGAAATTCTTTAGCAACACAGAAAACTTTTTTCGGTTCACTCTCCTGCAGATTCAGAGGAAGTTGGGAATTCTTGACTTTGGATAAATTTGGTTTATAATTTGACTGTATAGGAATCAAGGAGGTTCTTAATGAAAAAAGTTTTGGTTCATTTTATTTTCATAGTAAGTATTTTCGGCACAGGGTTTGCAGATAATGTGCTCCTTAATACAATGGGAGATGAATTGAATCGGTCTTATAGGATTTTAAGCAAACAGAAACCCTATCCACTGTATTTTCTTCAATACGAAATTACTGATGAGAATCAGATTATAATATCAGCAACGCTCGGGTCAATAAAAAACGACAGTGAATCCAGACACCGGTATCTTGATGTTGATGTAAGGATTGGTTCATATAAACTTGATAACACGCACGAGATCCGTGGGGCTGAGGATTTTGATTGGTGGTCATCACCAATTGAAGTGCCGATTGATAACAATCCTGAGGCATTGAGATTAATTCTATGGTCAGAGACCGATAAGAATTTTAAATCGGCTCAGGAAAGATATATAAAGATTCTCAATGAAAGACAGGTAAAGGTCTTAGAGTCAGATACATCACCCGACTTCAGCACTGCCCCAAAAATTATTTATACAGGCAGTATTGATACAATCGGCTTTGATAAAGAACAATGGAAAAGCCGTCTGCGTAGATTATCAAATGTTTTTAAAGATTATCCCTGGATATATAATTCCCGGATTACATTGCGGGCGAATTCTTTGACAAAATATCTTGTGAATACTGATGGGACTAAGATACTCCAGAACAAAATAAGTTATTCAATAAATATCTATGCTGAGACGATGGCAGATGATGGAATGGAACTCTATCTTTCATATCCGGTGTTTGTGAAGGACGCAAAAAATCTCCCGGATGAAGAAATTCTTAAGGGCTATGCTGATTCACTGATTCAGAATCTGTATGCATTAAGAAATGCACCAATGGTTGAACCGTATTCTGGTCCGGCAATCTTGCTGAATCGTGCCTGCGGTGTATTTTTCCACGAGATCTTTGGGCACCGGATTGAGGGGCACAGGCAGAAGAGTGAATTCGAAGGTCAGACCTTCACAAAAAAATTAAACGAAAGAATAATGCCTGATTTTATCTCGGTCTATGATGATCCCACAATGGAGAGATTTGGTAATAGAGACTTGAACGGACACTATCAATTTGATGATGAAGGGGTAAGGGCACAAAAGACAACGATAGTGGAGAACGGAATATTAAAAGGTTTTTTAATGAGTCGTTCACCGATTGCCAATTTTCCTTTTTCAAATGGCCATGGCAGAAGGCAGTATGGAAGGAAGGTTGTAGCACGCCAGGGTATTTTGTATATAAAATCAAATAATAAAGTTCCTTATGATGAATTGCGCAATGCATTGATTGAAGAGTGTAAAAGGCAGAATAAACCTTATGGATTGGTATTTTATGATATTTCAGGTGGTTTTACTACAACTGGCAGGGAAGGTCCCCAGACCTTTAAGGTCATCCCATTACTGGTAAAAAGGGTCTATGTTGATGGACGACCTGATGAGGTTGTGAGGGGTGTTGACATCGTGGGAACACCATTGCTTTCACTCTCAAAGATAATCCTCACAGGTAATGACTATGATATTTTTAATGGAACTTGTGGTGCAGAATCAGGATGGGTTCCAGTCTCAGCAATTGCACCTTCGATTCTCGTTTCTGAGATTGAGGTTGAAAAAAAGGCAAAAGGACAGGATAGACCACCAATCTTGCCTGCACCCGCGGAGCCATCAAGATAGGAGGAAAGAATGAAAATCACAGTTTTCAAATATCAAAAGGCAAATATCAAGAATAATTTTCATTCGGTTGGAATTCTAATATTATCACTGATTATGTTTTTCATACCGCGCATTTCTAATTCATCGGAATTGGCAGAGAAGGATATACTTTTTTTTGCATTACAGGATGAGATGAAGAGAAGCATTACAGAATTACACCTGGAGAATCAGGCAAAACCTTATTATCTTGCATATCGTGTGAAGGATTTAAAAGAGATTGAAATAAAAGGTTCTTTTGGTGGATTGTTATCGAGCGACGAATTAAAAAATCGTGAATTGTTCGTTGATTTGAGGGTTGGTGATTATCAACTGGATAACAGCAATTTCATATGTCAGACATCAGTTTCAAGAATCATTGAGGCAGATAAAACCGATTTACCGCTTGAAAATCAATATTTTGCTTTGCGCCAGGCAATATGGCGTGTGACTGATGGCACATATAAGAAGGCATTGGAGACCCTGGCGCGTAAAAAGGCTTATTATCAGAATAAGCAGATGATTGATACAATCCCTGATTTCATAAAGGTAAAACCCTGTTCTTTGATTGAATCGATTGGCTATGTTGAATTTGATAAAAACGAAATGAGTAATAAGGTTGCTAAACTTTCAGGGATTTTAAGAAACTATAGTTCAATAATTGAATCAAATGTGAGATTTATATTGAGATACGGCAATCAGTATTTTCTTGATAGTGATGGCGCGCGGAATGTAAGACAGGAAAGGATTGCAGGGATTGAGGTGAAGGCAAGGGCACAGGCAAAGACCGGTGAAATGATTGAAGATTTTATAAGTTTCTATAGTAATGGGTTAAACGAATTAGATTTTTCCGAGATAGAAAAGTCAATCAGTGCCTGGGCAGAGACATTGATCATTAAGGTCAATACCAAAAACGAAGAAGAAGGTTATTCAGGTCCGGTCTTATTTCTGGGCCAGGCAGCCTGTGAATTATTCTTTCAGATCCTTGGTAAAGGTGTTAGTGGTGTAAGACAACCCGTGGTTGAGAGCGAAATGCTTGAAAGGAATCTGCCTAAACAGAATCTTGGAATACTTTCCAACAGATTGAACAAACGCATATTGCCTGAATTTATTTCAGCATTTGATGATCCAAATTTGAAGGTGTATAATGGAAAAACATTGGTGGGCAGTTTTTCTATAGATGAACAGGGTGTAAGACCGGAAAAGGTTGAAATTGTAAAAGACGGAAAATTGATAAACTTTCTTATGAGCAGGACACCGGTTAGCAAGATAAGGGAAACAAATGGGCACGCAAGGTATTGTGATGAGGGTTATGGTTCAAGGTATATTGGTTTTGCAGGTAATCTATTCGTTAAATCCAGAAACACAGAATCTGAGCAGAATTTGATCGAAAGGCTTAAAAAACTTGCCAAGGATTATGGGAATGATTATGCAGTTATCATAACAAGATTGCAGGGCACGATGCCTCAGAATATGATGGAGCGTTATCTGAAACTGTATCGAGCAAGGGGAAAACAAACACCACTATTATCAACACCGGTTCATATCTATAAACTTGATATAAAGACAGGCTCTATACAATTGATAAATGGTTTTGATTTCTCCCAGGTCTCACCTGGTATCTTAAAAGATATAATCGCAACGGGTGATAAGGAATACATTTATAATTTTATCTATCGCGACGAATTCGGTAATGAATATCCAGTGTCAGTCGTTGCCCCTGCAGTCCTCATCGAAGAAATGGATTTAATACAGAAAAAAGTTGAAACAAAGAAACCTCTGGTTGTTCCCAGACCTAAAATGTAGTATAATAATTCTATTTTTTTAACTGGAATTTTTCTAAGAGGGAATTAACTGCCTTATCAAGAAATTTTTTCTTCAAAAAGATATTGATTGATAGTTCTGAGGTTGTTACTGCCTCAATATGGGTCTTTGTTTTTGATAGTTCTTTGAATATTTCAGCCAGGGTTTTGTGTTCAGAACCAATCCCGGCTCCAATGATACTCAATGAACAGATATCAAGAGATTCTTTTATCTCTTTTATCTTTAATTTCTTTGTAAGTCTTCCAATTATTTTTTTGATCAATTGTCTTTCTTCGAGCGGCGTGATAAAAGAAAGGTCAAACCTTGGAGCATCAGAGATGCCATGGAAGAAAAATTTCAAATGGACACCGGCATTTGTCAATTCAGTTGTAATCTGAGATAGATATTTTGGATTTTTTGGCACCTGGACAAGGGTTATTAAATACAAACCTTCGCTATGGGTTATTGCCTTTGGTTTAGGATGTTCCATACCATTGATGTGGGTGATGAGTGTGCCTGGTTTATTATTAAAACTATTCTTAACCTCAATCGGGATATTAAACCTTGCACCAATACCGGTTGCCCTGGGATGTAAGACCTTTGCACCTCTGCTTGCAAGTTCAAGCATCTCTTCATAAGAAATTTTATCTATCTTCTTCACCCCGGGAAATCTATTCGGGTCTTCAGTAAATACCCCATCTACATCTGTATATATAATGCACCTTTGGGCATCCAGTGCAGCAGCAAGGGCAACAGCAGTTGTATCAGAACCACCCCTGCCCAAAGTAGTTATCTCTTTTTCAAAACTCACACCCTGGAACCCGCAAACAACAGGGACAAATCCCTGGTTCAATGCGTTTCTTATCCTCTCACCGCGAATCTCTATTATCCTTGCATCGGTATGTCGATTGTCCGTGATGATGCCAACCTGTGAGCCGGTAAAGGATATTGCCTTTAAATTCAATCTCTGTAATGCCATTGTGAATAATGCAACTGAAATTCTTTCACCCGCAGTGAGGAGCATATCCATCTCCCTTGCCCGAGGATTTTTTGTAATTTCATTTGAAAGTTTGATCAGTTCATCAGTCGTATGCCCCATTGCGGAGACCACGACGATAACATCATTTTTTCTCCTTATCTGTACTATCCGCTTTGCCGCATCCAAAATCAATTGTGCACTGGCAACAGATGTGCCACCAAACTTGGTTACGATCAAAGGCATATGCCTATTATACAGAAATTTTCCTGCACGTCAAGGATTATCTTTTATCTTTAAATTTCTGTTTTTCTTCATACATCATTTTATCTGCGATATTTATTATATCATCAAGCATTTTTGAATCATTCGGGTCAAAGTATGCATAGCCGATGCTCAAAGATAGTGCAGGGTGATTATTTGATTCATTAATTTTTTCAATATTGGTTTTTAACCGATTGAGCATCACATTAATACTCTCAGGTTGTGCTTCATTTGCTATTAATATAAATTCATCACCACCGACCCGGGCAATTATATCTGATTTTCTAAAACTGCTTTTTAATATATGAGCAGTCTCTTTTAATATTATATCACCGGTGCTATGACCATATTTATCATTTATTATCTTCATATTATTAATATCGCAGTAAAATAAGTAGAATCCTTTTTTCGTCTTTTTTGCAACTTCAATCTGTTGCTCGGCAAATGTCTTGAATCCCCGGCGATTGAGCATACCTGTGAGTTCATCGGTGATTGATTGGGTGGTCAATTTTTCTTCAAGTTTTTTACGATAGGTTATATCAATTATATAATTCCTTGTGCCGACCATTTTATCGTCTCTTTTCAAAATGATTGTATTTACCTCAAGGTTGATTATCTTTCCGTCTTTTGAGATCCCCTTTATTTCATACCTGCTCGGTGCATCTTCTCCTCTTACTCTGGATCTATGGTATTCCCTTATTATGTTTAAATAATCGGGATGGATATAATCCTGTAATTTCAATTTCTTAAATTCATCAAGTGTATAGCCAAAGATCTTTGCAAGTTTATCATTGTAATAAATCACATTTCCATTTATATCATCAACGAGTATCCCTACCTCAGCATTCTCAACGAGGTCGCGATACCTTTCTTCGCTCTCAAAGACCTCTTTTTTTTGTTTTTCTATTACATTGAGCATATTATTTATATCAGTTGCAAGATTGAATATCTCACCCCTTGCTTCTGGCAACACAATATTTTTTTCAATATTATTCAAGTCAATTTCTTTTAATTGCCTTGAGATTCCAAGTAGAGGTTTTATGATGATATTGTTCAATCCGATTGTTGATGAAAGGAATATAAAAAACCCAAAAATGATGATGGCACACAGGATATAAAAACTCACCCGGTTCCCTTGTCGGGCAATTTTATTCTCTTCAGAGACATTGACACGCAGCATTCTCTGGTTCAGAACATCATAGAATTTATGACTGGCAGTGATTGAATCTCTTTTGATATCTGTTTTGAGAATATGCTCTTGTGTGGTTTCCAGTTTACAGATGAAGGGGTCATCTTCATAATCGATATTAATTGTAAGTCCGGTCAAATCCATTAGCGGTTTTAAATTGAGATTTCTTGCCATCACAAGATAGCCCTTTACAGGCCCTTTATGTTGACTTGTAAGTATTGATTCTGCTGAAACGATGAGCGGTTCATTTCTAAGGATGGTCATCTCTCCTTCTATTAAATGTTTTCTCAATCCTTCATTAAAGAGAACATTTGATATCTGCTGGCATATTCCGGTATCAGGGTATATTATCAATTCCTTTTCTGGGTTGTATTCTCCTGCATAGATTATATTTTTATTCAAGTCAAAATAAATTAATATCTTCAGACCAAGGGTTGTGAACGAAGATAGAATCAGGTTATTCCTCTTATATTCTTCATTTCTATTCTGAATAAAATGGTATGTTTCATCCCAGGCACCCCAGTCTGCATTTATCTGGACGAGCCTTTCAATCTCGCTCTCAAGCAATTTATGAACCATTTCAATCTTCTGTTCTATCTGGTTTTGGGCGAGGGTCTTGAATTGATTCGTAAGCACGGACCTGGTAAATATAATCGCCCCGCACAACAAGAGCACTGTGCTGAGAAAGATATAGGCGAATACCTTTCTCTTTATTGACAGGTTTGAAAAAGATAACTTATTCATCATTTACTGTATACGCAAAATCTGTGCCCAAAAACCGCTTGAAATTTCAACAGGTTTTTATCAATCCCTGCATCTGTCTTAAACAAATGTTCATAATTAAACCATCAATACGCATCGGTTGTGGTCATACCTATCCCTAAGTTCAGTGGTGAACTGACTGGAATCCCCTCAGGAGTGAATGTATCCAGAATGATTTTTTGCTTATTAGACCTTTTCCAATAAAAATCATACAACATATTCAGATACGGTCTTTTCTCTTTCTTGTTTTTCCCATTATTTTGCTTTTTCCGACCTTTTTTAGGGTTCATTTTACCTCCTTTTTTGACCTATTTCTAAAAAAGGCAACAAAAAAGCCCACCATTATGGTGGGCCCTTTGATCCCTGAATCAATCCTTCAAGGTATCACAGGACCCAGCCTCCTTAAAAGAATAACTATCATCAATATGGAAATCAGGGAAAGAATCTGGAAGTCAGGGCTAAATCTATTATTCATCAGGGCAATTATATTCAAAAATTGGATTCTGTCAAGGCATAATTGACTTTTGTCAAATAATCAATAAACTTCACTATGTTTAATCTTTTTAAGAAAAGGGGTATTCTATTTCTGGCATTATCAAATGGAACATCCCAGTTAGGAGACCGGTTGACCCATATGGTGATAATAACGCTCATCGGTGCAAAATATCCAGGCAAGGTATCTGCATTCAGTGAGTTTGCCATAACCTTTTCTTTACCTGTGATCATACTTGCACCGTTTGTCGGTGTTATTGTCGACCACTGGAATCGGCAGACCATAATGTTCCGCTGCCATTTGTTCCAATCAATTCTGATATTTTTGACACCGAGTTTAGTTATATTATTCGATAGTCTGGTTCCGATATGGATCCTCGTTTTTGTTTTTTTTGCCCTTGATGTTTTTAACAATACCGCAAAGAATGCAGTCATTCCTGACCTTGTAGAATACAATGAACTTGTTTCAGCAAACTCTTTTGTTATCACACTTGCCCGAATTGCCACATTTTTGGGAATGGTCGGTGGTGGCTATTTAATAAAATGGGTGGGCTGGAGATTGGGATTTTATCTTGATGCAAGCACACACCTAATTGCGGGTTGTCTTGCCTTAGGAATGGGTGCAAGAATATTGTTTGAGCCCTCAGCCAGGACTGAAATATCCCTGAGGCAGAGATTAAAAGAGTCATTAAAATTATTTTTATTTGATTTGAGGGAATTGATTATTTTATTGATTCGCGACCGTATTGTTATGTTTGTGATGATTTCAGTCTTTGTCCTGCCTTTCTCTGCAGCGATTGCGTATACCGTGCTTATCTATCTCATTCAACAGACATTTAATATGGGGACTGCTGGTGTGGGATGGCTCGGCGGTATCATCGGTGCTGGTATGTTTGTTGGTGGAATATTGATGGGACTTTTTGGCAGGATATTAAATCGTCCATTGATAATTATCTTAAGTATGATGGTTCTGGCTTTATTTTTTATCATCGGTCCATTTTTCATCACGCCTTTATTTTTATATTTTATCGCATTCAATTCTGGTATGGTATTCTCTTTTGTGGGCATTGCCCAGGATACGATTTTGCAGGAGGATGTTCTGAAATCAATCAGGGGTAGGATATTTGCAACAAAGGAATTTATTATAAATTCTGCTTTCCTTATCTGCGCAGCGGGTATTGGTTTGATTTCAAATATTTTAAAACCCTTTACAATCATGCGGCTCACGGGTTTAATAATAGGATTTTTTACAATCCTTGCTATTTTTATACTCTATTCAATACCTGCCCAGGAAAGAGAAAGATTGTAAAGATTGATTACCTAATAAAAAAGGGGACTTTCAAGTCCCCTTTTTCAATTTTTATTCAATCCTATGGATTCCTGTATAATCCAAACTGAAATTCTGCAGTATCGGTCCGGGTGCCATAATAGTCATCATAGGCAACAAAATACAATTTTGCCTTTGCCTCATAGGTATTTGTATTTATAAGATAGATGAGGACTGTATCAATTGGTAGAGGCACACCTTCAAGTATGGAAGTGTCAACTGCTACTGGGTCGACTATTCCTTTTACCTTCATATACAGGGGAATCTCAAATGGACCAAAGAATCTCGTCCCATCTTTGGCATAGTATTCCCACAACATCTCTTTTACCGTGCAATCAACCGAATTTTTGGCAACAAAATGTATCTCCTCAATATTGGCAACCCCACCTTCGTCAACCGGTGCTGCAACAGGGTTAATAAAAGTTACCTCTATATCCGGTTTTAGTTTCACCGATTCCCTTGCAAAGTCGCAGGCAACAAATAAAAGAGCAACCGCCATTATAGCAAGAATTTTTCTCATCATACCTCCTTTATAATCCTCCTATTTTATCCAATATTTTTCATTTGTCAAGTGGCAAATACAATGTTTTTTTATCTCTACTTTTCCCCCTTGACCTGAATATTTAAATACCAATATCTAAAATCTGGGAGGGCGTTTTAAAACAGGCCGAGCTGTGCCTCAGTAGATGTTTTCTGCTCAAAGAGTTTTATCGTTCCAAACTCACCATCATAACCAGGATTTATGATTACATTGCCATTGCGTGCCCTTTCAATGCCAAGGGCAATTTTTTCCTGGGTGTTATTCTTTAATTCCTCAATCGGTGTATTCAATAGAATATTAAATTCACTGCCAAATAATTTACAGAGCCTCTGATATTCATTTTTTACACCCACAGTCTCTCTTCCTACACCAAGTGCCTCAGCAATGATCTCCTCAAGGGGGATGAGGTTTTTATATGGTATACTATTTTCCGGAATAAATCCCTCTGGTCTATCAGCAAGCATTTCAACCCGGTGCAATACACCGATCGTTACGCTTCTTGAACAGACCGGGCAGAGATTATTGTTCAGACGCGCTTCCTTAGGTGAAAGTCTTACCTGACAACGACGATGGCCATCATAATGGTATTTGCCTTCTTCTGGATAAAATTCAATTGTGTATAGAAACTTATTCCGGTTTTTCTTTTCAAGCACACTCTTTAAACCCTGATAATTGAGTTCCTCACTGAAGACATTTGCCTCACGCCCTAATCTATTTGGTGAGTGGGCATCAGAATTAGAGACCAGTGTGCATCTATCAAGAGAAGAAAGGCGCCAGTTCATTGCCGGGTCTGAAGATAATCCGGTCTCAAGGGCAAAGACTCTATCTGTTAGATTGCCAAAACATTCTTCAATTGAATCAAAACCTGAATTTGAACCGAAGAGAGAAAACCAGGGGGTCCAGATATGGGATGGCACAAGAAATATTTCTTCAGAGATATCAAGGAGTGCCTTTAACATTTCATCCGTGGCAAGCGAGAGGGTGGGCCTGCCATCAACTTCAAGTTTTCCATAGCGACTGAGATATCCGTTAATCTTTTCTACGGTCTGAAAATCCGGGGCAAATATAATGTTATGAATTCTGCGCAGTTTGCCATTTTTTGTGTATATATTGTTCACTTCAACGGTAAGCACAAATTTTATTCCTGCATATTCATATACCCCATCCTTGAATAGAAGGTATTCCTTAAGTTCCTTCAACCATTCAGGGTGGGTGAAATCTCCTGTGCCCATCATACCAATGCCCTTCAATTTTGCATATTCAGTTATCTTCGGGATCGACATCTCCTGTGATGTGGCGCGGGAAAATTTTGAATGAATATGTAAATCAGCGATCATCATATCTTCTGTGCAATCCCCATAATTCTTGTATCAAATTCACTTGCTGGGTTAAAGGTGAGGTGGCGATAAAATGTAATATCAAAACCTGCGGCTTTAATCAAATTTCTGATTTCATCAATCGGATATGCCCTTTCCTGATGCATCTCCCTTATTGTAAGTGTCTTTCCATTCTCATAAACATTCAGGGTGAGTCTCAGTGTTGAGATCCTTGTTCCTTGGTCAAATGTATTATTCCATATTGAATAAATTGGTCCATCCCTCCTTTCAAATGTCTGATTTCCCCATTCAACCTGGAGGGCGTGGATCGTGTTCATATCAAAGATAAAAACTCCATTTTCTTTTAAATTACAATTGACTGTCTTGAAACAACTGAGCAATTCTTCGGGTGTGAGCAGATAATTCAGACTATCATAAAGACAGGTGATCACCGGCACAGTTTTATCCAAAGAAAAATTTCTCAAATCGCCTTTCATCAATCTGACCCGACCTTTTTTAAATAGTTGTGGGGAAATTCTATTTCTGCAAATTTCAAGCATTTGTTCTGAGGCATCTATGCCTATGACTTCATAACCCTTATTCAACCATAATTCAATACAGACACCTGTGCCACAGGCGATATCAAGAATGACTTTTTCTACGATATCGTGCATCTGTATTATCCGTTCTATGTAATTCACCCAGGAACGGTAATTTACAAAAGACATCAACCTGTCATAGTATGGCGCAATTTCTGTAAATGGAGGACTAAAATCCCCTGATTTCATAATTTGGTGCTTCTTTTGTGATCGTTACATCATGGGGGTGGCTTTCTCTTAATCCAGCAGGGCTTATTCTAATGAACCGGGCATTGCGCTGAAGGGTTTTAATATCCTTCGCCCCGCAATAACCCATCCCTGATTTCAACCCACCGATCAACTGGAATATTACATCCTTTACATAACCACGATAAGGAACCCTGCCTTCAACACCTTCAGGCACGAGTTTCTTTGCAGCTTCCTGGAAATACCTATCTGCTGAACCGCGCTTCATTGCTGATAAAGAACCCATTGCCCGGTATTCTTTATATCTCCTGCCTTCAAGAAGGATTGTTTCACCTGGACTTTCCTCAGTGCCGGCAAAAAGATTTCCAATCATTACACAGGATGCACCGCAGGCGAGTGCCTTGACGATGTCGCCTGAATATCTTATTCCACCGTCGGCAATGATGGGAATATTATATTTTTTCGCCACCCGGGCACATTCCATTATAGCGGTAACCTGAGGCACACCGATTCCCGCAATGATCCTTGTCGTGCATATTGAACCCGGTCCAATTCCAACTTTTATTGCATCAACATCGAGTTTTGCAAGATAAAGTGCAGCATCAGGATTGCCGATATTCCCGGCAACAAGTTCAATATCTGGGAACTTCTTTTTAATCTCTTTTATTAGTGTTGTGACACTCTTAGAATGGGCATGGGCAACATCAACAACAATTGCATCAACTTCTTCTTCTACGAGTGCGGATACCCGATCAAGGGTCTTTTTATCAACACCGACTGCTCCGGCACAACGTAACCTTCCAGTTCGGTCAACTATTGCATTTGGATGCTCCATTTTTTTTACTATATCTTTAATCGTGATAAGCCCTTTCAATTTTTCATTACGGTCAACGATAGGCAGTTTCTCAATTTTGTGTTTCTTTATAATCTTGCGTGCCTGTTCCAGTGTTGTGCCTTCAGGTGCAGTAATGAGTCCATCTTTAGTCATAACCTCTCTTACTTTTTTGTTGAGATTGTCTTCAAAGATTATATCGCGGTTTGTGAGCACACCTACAAGGTGAAATTCATTATCCACAACCACAACGCCGGAGATGCCGTTCTTCTCCATTAAATCTTTTGCCTCGCGAACACTCATATTCTCGGTTACCGTGATTGGATTTATTATCATCCAGCTCTCTGCCCTTTTTACCTTGCGCACCTCTCTTTGTTGCTCTTCAATCGGAAGGTTCTTATGAATGACACCGATACCACCCTCCTGGGCAATGGCGATAGCCATTGCTGATTCAGTTACTGTGTCCATTGCGGCACTCACCAGTGGGATATTCAATTTAATATTCCTTGAAAATCTGGTTTTCACATCGCATTCACGGGGCAAGACCTCAGAATACTGGGGAACTAATAAAATATCATCAAATGTAAGACCCTGTTTTATTCTAAATTCTTTCATTTTTTATTATAATAAAATTAATCATCTTGTCAATACAAATCAAAACTTCTTTTTAAAGAGATAAATCTTCTGGCTTACCGGATTCCAGTCCATATTGGGGAATGATGGTTCAAATTTTATTCCGAGGATATTAAATTTTCTTTCAAAAACCTTTATTAATTGATAATGTTTCTGGGCAAATAACTGGCGCAAAAAATTCCGGGCATTGACTTCACCCACTTCATTGTAGGGTAACTCCACACATTCAATCTGGGTAATGAAGAAATAATCAGGTGTATAATATAGCAGCCTGTAATAGTCATAATTTGTTTTGATCAGATTGTAGTAAAGATTATTTAACACCTCCTCGTCAGTTAAACCAAATTTATTACCATCATAACCAGGATATTCAACCGGTGGAGTGTATCTGAAGGGCATTACTGTTGAAGTGGCTATTTTCTTTTTAGCCGGAATATTTTTAAACATCCAGTCTGCAAACTCAATGCGCGTGTCTGGATATTCCATTCTTTCAATCATTGCCATTGTAAATAAAAGTGTATACAGGATTGCAATTACTGAATAAATGATGAATCCATAACGGATAAACCTCTGTTTGATCAAACCTGTTAATCCAGAAAAACCACGGGCAATAATCAGGGCAATGAAGGGCATCACCGGCAAGGTATGGCGGAGATGGGGAGAGGGTGAGATACAGAGTATCACATAAAATGGAATTAAGAGTGCAAGCAAGACCATATCCGATATATTTCTTTTCGCGATTATGTAGGCGATGGTGATAATAAATAGTATTGCGAGGGGGAGTCTTAAGGGGTGGTATACACCATATAAAAATGTTTTTACTGGATTTGCTGGATAAGTATTATAGGCAAACAACCCCTTTTTGCCAAAGATACTTCCAAATCCATCAGGCGTGCTGCCAAACAAAAATTCACGAAATGATAAGATGGAATGCGGGGTTGTTAAGACAAAGACAAAGAACATAATCAATATAGTCAGAATCGGATATCTCCAGTTTAGTTTGCGATATTTTAGCAAAAAGAGCATCAGAAAAGGAAAGACTATAAGAAGGTTCATATACTTTGTTCCCAGTGCGAGTCCCATTAAGATTCCAGTTTTTATAAAGTAGTCAGCGTTGACTTCTTTCTGGTCAATTTTACTAACCATATAAGAGAATGCAAGCATTGCCCAGAACACTGCCGGGCTATCAACGACAAAGAAATGGGATTGAAATACAACAGTCGGTAGTATGGCGAAGATAAAACTTGCAAAGAGGCCGATGTTTTTATCGTAAATCTTAGAGCCGATGAGATAGATGAAGAAAACGGTTAGAATGCCTTCAATAATTGTGATCAATCTTCCTATCACATACATCTTGCTATAGTCATTGAGGGTTATCTTTTCAACAGGATGCCCTTGGAGATTTGTGGCAACAGGCTGGGCAAAATTTTTTATATATCCTGTTAGGTTCCCAAACTTTATTCCGGCAAGGAGTATATAATAATGGAATGTAGGGTTGATGAAGTAATGGGGATTCAGGTCCTCTGGATTCATACTTAAAATAAAATTTATGATGAATGCCTCATCCTGATAACACGCACGAAAGTAAGGTTTTTTGGGAATGCCCCAATTAAATCCGCTGAAGCGTAGATAGGCACCGAGGGTAAGAATCAAAATAAGTATTGTATAATGCATTTTCTTGTGAAAAAAATTCTTATAAAATGTGTCCATATATAAAATGATATAAATTTTAGATATAAAATCAAGAGTAGATTCTGAAGAGTTAAAAATTTTACCTGTCATAAGGATAGGTTAAGATAAAGGAAGTGGAGAAAACTCAGAAATTCAGTATCTCCTTCATAACAGGGCATATTAAAAAATTATAATTTAGATATCAAGGATTGATAATCAATTACCATCCCATTATATTTATATCAAGATTGTCTGCTCTAATTTACCAAAGGGTGTATATTTTATAAAAGCGGACCAGGAGAGGGCAAAGGTAGTAAAAGATTAATTAGTCAGGGGGTCTTTACGGAAGATAATTTTTTTTGTAAATAGAAAAGGAGGTCTGAGGAAAAATTATTAATCTTTTTATTCTTTTTAGTAGTCTTATCCCGTGCCGATACGATAGAGGTCGTAATTGGAACACCGTATATCGGCAATTATATCCCATTCTGGGGACAATCCTACGACGCCTGCAGATTCCAGGTCTTATTTCTTCAGAGTGAAATAAATACCACGGGTAAGATAATAAAGTTTGCATTCCAGCCTTCGGGTAATTATATTGGAACCTATAACAATTTCCGACTTTATTTCTGTCCTACAAGCGTCTCTCAATTGAGTGCTACTTTTGATGATAATTATGCTGGTAATACGCCCCAAATACATATTGATACCACTTTTTTTATGGTGGGTGGTCCCGCAAATCAATGGCTTGAATGGCCTGTAAATTTTGAATATGACAATAATTCAAATTTGCTTGTTGAGATTCGCTGGAATGGTGATAATGGTGTTGGAGTGCCGATGTGGAGGACAAATGAAACGATTCCAAGAAGGGTTTATAATATGACGAGTGATAGCGCCACAACTGGAACCACACAGAATACAGGTAATTATGTGAAGTTGACCATAGACAGGGGAACAGGGATAAAAGAAAACATTACCAAACCGAAGTTGGAGAATCTTACAGTAATGCCCAATCTGGTCCGTAAAAGCAATAATATTGTAATAAGATTATCTGAACCCAGACAGGTGAAGATTTATGATATTACTGGAAAAATCATCAACTCAATCACCAGCTATAATGCAAATACCATAAATTGGAATTTAAGAGATAGAGATGGCAGGTTAGTTGGTTCAGGGGTTTATTTCATCAAGGCTGGCAATCAGAGTGTGCGTATCACAGTAATTGAATAGTATTATTGATAAAAGAAACAGCAGGCACGGCAGACCGGAAAGAATTTTTTATCTCTGACAATATTACGAAGTTTTGCCATTGCCTGATTATTCCAGGCATTAAGGATTTTCTGGGTCTTGATATTACCGACAACATAATCCGGACAGGATTCAATACTGCCGTCAGGCAGAATCGTTAAGGTGTTCCACATTGCACGGCACCTGCCTTCGTAGATTTCAGAAAATCTCTCCGGATTTTTGTAGTATACCTCAAATTGTTCAGTTTTGAATTTTGGAAAGACATCAATTATTAATCTGTTCATCAGAGAATTTTTAAGGACAGATTGGATATTAGAAAAATCTCCAGGCTCGGGTTTATAATTATCTGCCTGAGACCAGTAATTTATATCCCTTCCCAAAGATGCTTTTAAGAATCTCTTATGCCTTATGATTGCATCCTTTTCAAGATAGAGTGGATAGATGAACTGAACCATTGAAACATCAAACTCCTGGGCAATCTTGATAATCTCTTTCATCGTCTCTGGAGTTCTTAGATTTATTATTGAATTTATCTTTATTATCGGTAATCCGCTCTTCTTTAAAGACTTTAATCGCCCAAGCCCTTTTAAAATCTTATTGAATGTCCCATTTACACCCCTTATTCTATCATGAATATTCTCTGGTCCATCTATTGAGATATCTATTCTATTGACCCTGAATCTGATAATTTCTTTAGCATATTCTTCAAGGAATGTGCCATTGGTTGTGATATGGAGATAGAGTTTATTAATTTTTATATATTCAATTATCTTTATAATATCTTTAAAAATAAACGGTTCACCACCGGATAAATGTATCCTGGGATAAAATCTTTTAATTTCTTTTATTACTTTTATCCAATCTCCTGGACTCAACCCCTCCTCTACCTTTGCGAATTTCTCAAAGCACATCTCACATCTTAGATTACAACGGAATGTCGGGTAGATATTTACAGTCTCAGGGGGTAAGGCATAGTCTTTCAAAAATTGATAACTGAATTTTGAACTGATCTTATGGAGCAGAATTCCCGCAAGATTTTCTGGGTTATTTAATGCAACCTGAAATTTCTGGGATAAATTAGCCATTTAAAATTGTTTAAGTGCCCAGAGTGCAGTATTTCTCAACATTGGATTTGGGTCTTTTGTGAATGCCTTAAGCACTGGTATGGTTCTCTTATCCTTTATATTTCCCAGACAGATAAGGGCGTTTCTTTTTATTGCATCAAAATTTATCCAGCGGGCAGTGATTTGATTATCTGGATAATTTTTCCTATATGTTTCTTCATCCATCTGGAGTATCTCTATTAAGGGAATGTATGCACCTACATTTCCAATTTCGGTCTTTGGCGATTCAGGTTTTGTCTTTTTATTCAAAGGGCATACCTCCTGACAGGTTGTGCATCCATAGAGCCGATTTTCCCAGACCCGTGCAATATCATCAGGAATAACCCCTAACCAATTTGTCAAATCCTGTATACATTTTTTACGGTCAATGATATACGGCTCAATTATTGCATTAGTTGGACAAGCATCTATACATCTGTGGCATTCACCACAATCAAGGTTTAATGGTTCATCAGGTTCTATATTGAGGTCAGTAATAATCTCACCGAGCACAATCCAGGAGCCATAATCTGGATTGATAATAATACTATGCTTTCCATAATAGCCAACTCCACTTCTTTGAGCAATAGGCTTTTCTGCAATTGGTCCGCAGGAATAGGCAAAAGATTTTCCGCCGTATTCTTTTTTTAAAAAATTTGCAAGTTTTTTCAGCCTTTTTCTTAATTCTTTATAATAGTTACGTCGGGTATAACGGGCGATGAGACCATAGGGTTTACCAGGTATTGAAGGGTCCTGTTTATCTTGGGTGAGATAAAATAAAAAAGACCCGATTATTGATTTTGCATCGGGAAGGACCGATGAGGGGTTACAGAATTCTTCAATATTTCTATCTGACCAGTAGGTATCTTTTAAAAAAAAATCCCTGTTACGTTGTGCCCTTATTCTTTCTGCCTCTTCCAGGAATGGCGCGGCAGGGATGATTCTTATTTCTATTCCCAGTTCCCGTGCCTTCTCTTTTATTCCTTTTGAATTAATCACTTAAATGTGAAATGGATTAGAGAATCTTAAAAGATACTCGGTAATTAAATCACTTAAGGAGAATGCCCAGAGGAAAGAATACCAGATAACCCAGAACCAATAAGATTGGTGCCAGGATAATATCACCGGTTCTTAAAAGAATAAAACCAATGATCAAAGAGACAAATCCAGCACCAAAGAATAAATAATTCTTATTTGTAAACTTCACCTCTATAAGTGCCTCACCCTTTCTTTCTTTCTCTTTTTTTTCTTTCTTCTCTTTTTTTGCCATAAAGACCTCCGTTATTCAATCTTTAATTCTGTTAATGTTAAGAACTCACCATTTTTGATGGTCTTGATATTATAACTCCTCTCTTTCAATAGAACCTCAGATAATTTACTGGATAAATTTATCCGTTCATACTCAGATAACTGGCGCAGTGCCCATAGGGTCTGAAAAAACTTGGTTGTAACCTGGTCTTCTGGATCAATATTATTTTTTCTTAATTCCTGTATTGTAGTAGTATCAATGCCACTTGTTGCAAAGACCGCAGATTCTACATATTTTTCACCAAGCCTCACCACACGTTCATTATCAAATGCCTCAGTTCCCAATATCCTGATATTCTCAAGACCATAATATTGTATCTGGGGTGCGGTGTTGATAATCATATCCGCATCCATTGCGAGAAATATTGCCTCGGGTTTTTTCTTTTTTATTCTTTCTAATTCATATCTTAGTGTGACAGAATCTGGATTAAATGATTCAATAGCAACAACCTCACCATCATACCTTTTTACTTCTTCCGCAAAGATACTGGCAAGGATTACATAGCGTTGAATTTCTGGAAATAGGATGGCATATCTAACAAGTCCAAGTTGTTTTGTGGCATACTGGGCAATTACCTTTGCCTGCTGTTCCAGTGTCTGCGCAGGTGTAAAGACCATCGGTAGATTACTAAGTTTCAATTCAATATTCGTCGGAATGACAAGGGGGATAGTTCTCGCACTTGTATAACCTGCAACACCCAATGCCTCAATAGAAAATATCGGACCGATAATAAAATCAACCTTTTTTTCATCAATGAGTTCTTTTGCTCCAAGGATTGCATCCACCGGATCAGATTTTGTATCCATTAAGATTGTTGAAAATGAAAGATAATTATTTTTGTTAAAAATTTTCAGAACTTCTTTCAATTTTTCACCATAGCGGCTGAATTTGCCAGTTGTGGGCAACAATATTCCAGCCTTACCTGTGGTCGTTCCGAGTTCGGTAAGCCTTTTAAAATCTGTAAACTCTTCGGCATATACAGTATCAGGAAACCTTCGGGTTAAAACCTTGAAATCCCTTTCTGCATCTTTATCCATTCCTGCCTTGATTTCTTGTTTGATCAGGTAATATAATATATGTTCATCAATCGATTCACCAAGATAACTCCTGTGGAGTTTTTCAAGATTCTCAAGAGACATCTCAGAGAGTAACTGCATTATTTTTTTATATGCAGATGCCTTCTCCAGTTCTTCGGTTGATTGTTTATAGAACTTTATTAGGTAATATGCTGCCTTATAATCATTTACAAGTTTTAAATTTGCCTCACCGAGAATCCCAAGTATTTTTGTTAGGTAATTAGAATAAGGAAACTCTTTAATAAATTTTTCACCACAAAATACTGCCCGTTCAAAACTGTTTATTCTGTGATAGGAAAAGGTTAATAAATAAAGGGCAGGTTCATATGCCTCAGTATTCGGATAATCCCGGACAATTTTTTCCAGCTCAACTATTGCCTTTTCATACTCCTTTGCCTTAAAATGTTTATTGCCCTGCTCAAAAATCTCTGCAGACCGGTCTTCAACATTCATAAACTGCGCCCTGAATGGTGTGCACATAACAAAAAACACAATCAGTACCAATATCAAAATCGAAACCCTTCTTGCCATAGTTGATATAATATTAGTCAAAAACTGCGGTTTGTCAATCTTAATTAATTGATTGATTTGAATCTAAAATTTGTTTAGAAATTAGGATTTAAAGGAGATGGGCAGGGAAGGATTCGAACCTCCGAAGACTTTCGTCAGCAGATTTACAGTCTGCCCCCGTTGGCCGCTTGGGTACCTGCCCTTAAAAGATAATTTATCGTTACTCTCTGAGCCGGCGGCCAGATTCGAACTGGCGACTTGCGGTTTACAAAACCGCTACTCTACCACTGAGTTACACCGGCATAAAGACAATCCAATAATATCCAAATTTTGCAGGATGTCAAGGTATAAAACCACTGAGTGACTCCGGCAAAGATCGTTAATGGTTAAACGGTTTCGGTGCGCGTATCGTAATTTCAGAGTTAGTTTTTAGGTGAGAAAGTGTGCATTTCAAACTTCCATACTTACCTCTTCAACCAACCTCAATCCTCTCTGCTTTCTTTTCCATTTCACGGTATATCCGTTACCACTATCACATTTTCATTAAAGGATGAACTAATATTAAAATAACCAGTGCCACAATCAGTGGTTGTAAATGATGTAATGTATTGATCATTTAGATACACATGGTATTGATGATTACTTATTAAATCCGAAAGTATATTTTTTAGGCCAATAAAAGAATGAGCGATTTGATATCTCGTACTTCTGATATTCCCCGTCTGTCCCTTACCATAAAGCACAATTAAAGAGTTATTTATTTCTGCACCTAACATAGATGTCCCTTCAACCTTCTTAATAGATGGTGGCCAAGGATAGCCATTCCTTTTTGTGATGATTACCGAAAGGAACTCGGTACTCACTGCTGGTGTTGAATTAGCAACATAAACCCCATAAGAAGGTGTGGCAGGAGGCCATGAATGGATTTCTCTACCCACTGGAGAAAAGAACTTTATCTGGAATTTATCGGCTTTCTCAATCAAGGAATCACCATATATTTGGTCAGGAATCACATGAACAAGCCATAGATAGGTTCGTGCTGCAGAAGGATTTGAACTCTCTACCTCATCCTTCATAACAATATAGCCTTCTTTGCTGAATGTAATCTTCCTGATAAACTTCTTCATTCTAACATAAGTGCCTTCACTTATACCATTAGCACAATAACAGTAATTGCTATCAGTGTAAAAGCCCTTAAAAACGCCTCTTGTATTTCCTTGTTGACCATAATTTCCATCACCATTATTCCATATTGAATCAACCACAATAGTATTATGATAAAAACTTTGGTATTTTGTTTTGAATCCTGCATCTTCATTGATTAGCCATTCACCCTGTGAGCCAACCACAAAATTATTTCTGCTCTGATCTATATGAATTGGTGTTTTACCATATGCATCAAAGATTAATGCAACTTCATTATTATCGGATATACCGCTTGGGCTTTCTATACCGAAGCCCGTTCTCATACTAATCCAAAAATTACCAAAGTTTTTGCCAATAGAAAAAGCCGGGGCTTGGGGAATCAGGTCATCATCAAAGATTAAGAAGTTCATGCCCCAATATTGATAATCTGACCATTCATCATAAGGATCCAAACTGTAACTATAAAGCCTTTTATAAAACCACTGGCCTGCTCTATTCTGCTGGTTAGTGATATAACAAAAACTCATATGCCATGGTGCATTTGGGCTATAATCATTGCCACTCCTGAATTCGTTGCTTGTTCCGGGGCAGAGCATATATAATCTGAATATCGGATAGTTTTCAAAACGATTCTTGTAACTCGAGTCCTTAAATATATCTCTATTCCTAACTCTTCTATTTGCCTCCCAGAATGGGGTAAGCCACATAAGATTACAGGAACTATAACTCATTGAGCCATGGGCATAACAACCATCCGGGCCAAAAACCGGGATCATCCCGGTTTCCTGAGCACCGATAAATAAACTTTCAATGATTGCCTCTGAGAAGTCAGCATAAAAATTACGCAAGTTGTCATCATCCAAGACGAGGGCCATAAAACCAATCATACCGGATATCCATTGAGGATGACCGGGATAAAATGGCACTGCTGGATCTTCAAAAGCGCGCGTCTTCCAGCAGAGATACTGAGGCACAATACCCTGGGAAAGTAAAGCATTCTGGATAGACATCTTCTCATAATTGGTTAGTGAATCAAATATAATGTCATAGCCGAGCGAAAGCGCAAATTCAAAAGTAGAATTGTGTTTCATTATTAAACCGCGATATTCAATGGGTTTCATCCAATGATTCCAATTGGCAAAGGAATTGATTGTCGTGCGTAAATAATTGAGGAAGGCAGTGTCTGGGTTAGGATTATCAGGGTCTAATTCACCGATAATCCCGCGTAAACCAATCGTCTCAAAACGGCGTGGGATTCTTTCAACGACATCAATAACCCAGAACCAATTGCGCAGGTATGCAATACCCTCAGAAGTATAATTTTGTTCCAATAATCCTGATAAGTCCTTTGGATTGTTGATGTATTATCATTCCTTCTCAATCTTAATTCAGGTAATTCCGAGGAATTGAATAATAACCTTGGATGTTGACCCTCAGGTGGTGTGGTTATGATAAAATCATCATAGATACCCATACCATTTTCAAACGCAGCATTTTCCATGCCAAGCAGAAATCGGTCAGGTCCTCTATTATCGCTGATGGATTTATATAGTCCTTTACACACTCCATTTATATATAAAAATACATTGGTATTTATTTTATGAATTTGAAAACGATACCACCTTTCAATGGGGAAATCTTGTATCCCTGCCCATTGAGGGATATTAAAATCAGCCCCGTAATCCAATGTAAATATCGTATCCGGCTTCAAAAAATAAACATCAGAATGTAATCCATCCTTATCAATCACGGATAGTGCGACTGAATCTCCTTTTACAGCACCCAATTTAAGGAGAATATCGGCTAATAGCCTACGCCCTTCTATCAAGACCTCTGGTTTATACAAATAGAAATTTTTAAAACTCTCTTTGTATTTTTCATAAAAATGGAAATAGAATTCCACCATATATTCAGAATCTTGTGGAATAACCGGAAAAGAATGAATAGCATTGGCAACCTCACTAATAGAGTTATCAGCAATTTCCATACTTACAATCCCGTGGTATTGAAGTCTTATGAAATCAGGATTGATTGGTTTATTCAACCAGTATTTATTTGGTGCTGGGTCAACTGCACATTGAACTTCGCCTTTTATTCTCCAACCGTCAAGAAGCCTGTCTTCAAAATTATCATTGAAGAAGATAGTTCCACATAACATAAAAGGGGATAGCAGGAAACTTAAAAATTTCATCCATCTTCTCCTTACTTTAACAAAATTATCTTTTGCATGCAAAGTTTTAAACCATCTTCCTCAAGCACGATGAAATATACGCCATTTTTTAGTCTCTTGCCTCTTTCATCCCTTCCATCCCAGGTTATCTGATGAGATCCTCATGTGGATAAATGATGGAATCTTTTGACCAGACGACCAGAAACATCATAGATTTTTAAAGAGGAAACTTTTATTCCATGCTCTGTATCATTTGCCTTATTCTGGGAAGCGAATTTGCTTTGCAACGAATATTTTATTTCTATCCTTTCTCTAAATGGATTTGGATGAACCTGTAATGTTAAACTAATTTTATCTTTTCTCTCTTCGTTCACAACTGTCCAGGTGGTATCTACAAAAATAATGGAGCCCCATTGAACGCATTCATAGATGGTATCTACCCGAGAGGGAATCGCTACAGGATGACCAAAGGACATTTCCGCACCTTCCCATACAGGGAAAGGGTTTGTTGGATCTGAAATATCAAAAACAACCAAATTTGTGATTGTATCATCTCTTGGGTATTCTTGTTTCTTTGTTATGCTATCGCTCCGCACCAAGTGACTCCCAAATGTTGCATAGGCAAAATTTCCTGAAACCGTCAAGTCATATGCATCATTGATATCCTGACCAGTATCAGGGCTTGTGCTCAAAAGAAAAGGATTATAGGGATCAGCAACATTGATAATTGCAAGTTCTAAGGCTTCTCCATAAGTAGCAAGTTTAGAAATATATATAGAGAATCTTTAAGGAAAGGCTTACTCCTTGTAAAATGAGTCAGGCCTAAAGAACTAATTATTAATGGCTGGACAGGATTACTTATATCATAAACAAGGAGACTACAATAATGAGTGATATCAAAAAGTAAATCATTGCCGATTGTTAATCTCCCTGGTGTCGTACCAAACATCCCTAAATATTGGAGCGATTCGGGTACGGAAACATTAAATAGGTGTAGGCCATTAGGGTTGGCACAATAGGCATAACCATTATGCAAGACAACATCCCATACCCCTGAAGGAATGATTATGGAATCTGTAAGTTAGAGATATCATAAGAAGCAAAACCATAATCACCTCCTGCATATGCGTATGGATATGATAATGCAATACTATAACCGAATGAAGAAGTGGTGTCAATTTTTGTGATCAAAAATGGTGAAAAAGGTCGTGCAATATTAATCACGGTTAAATCTCCATCGGCAAGAAAAGCAAGGGTATCTATTAAGGTGATACGAAAACATTCAATATTATCCAGAGGACAAAAACCGATTATTTTAAAACGATGGAATTGAGCAAAGCAAGCAAAAACTAATACAAACATCAAGATTACATACTTTTGTAGGAGTTTAGGCATTATAAAAACTCAGTTTCTATTATGCAGAATAATCAACATATGAAGTTTGTCAAGATCCCGATCTAAGAAGTTCCAAAATACAATACTGAATTACTTTTCCGCGTTCTTGATTTTTTATCAGGGTTGGAAGCCCCACGTAATAAAGTTCGTTGATCGTTATACGGATTCGCGGCCCGTATCGTTATAAGTCAATGGTCATTAGGTTAAAGAAAAAAACCCTGTTTTTCCCCGTTGGAAAAGGGGGAGTAAGGGGGATTGGATAAAAAGGTAGTTGATAACTTGACGGTTTCGGTGCCCGTATCAGGGTTAAATCCGAAATCCGAAACAAATTCAAAACAATTAACTTAGTAGACAATAGAGAGTAGCAAGTAGCGAGAGAAAAATCTGGAGTAGAGACTTCAGTCTCAAATTTCACAGGACTAAAGTCCCTATTCTAAAGGGTTATTGATGGTTATTGGGCATAGATGCCAGTATGGTGATTGGGCATAGTTAATTGTTAGAAGATTGACCAACAACCAAAGACTTTAGACCATACTGGCTACCACGCCCTAAAACCATAAACCATTTTCGTAAGTATCTTTCATTGTCCATTTTTAGATCGACGTAAAAATGGTTTGAATTTTAACATTGGTTGATAATTACCAATAGCCGATTTTAATCGCCCGATGGGTCACAGACCGCGCAACCCAGTAGCCTTTAGCATCCCTTCTATGTTACCCTCATTACCCGCCTGAAATCCTGGACCATTACCAGCAGTAATCGTAACACTCATTGTGTTTATTTCAAAAGGACTATTTTTGCCGTTGTTTTGGAATCATCCATCTGGTATAGCACATAATAGACACCCGCAGGCATCTGCCGATTGCGGTCATCCCTGCCATCCCAGATGAGTTCATAATAACCAGATTGTCTTTCTTCATTGAAGATAGTCTTTATCTTCTGACCGAGCACATTAAAGATCTCCAGACGGTATCTGCCATACTTTCCTGCCCGAACCCCAATCTTTAATAAATTGCGAAATGGATTGGGAAACAGAGATATCTGGGTCTCTATTGCCTTAGGAATTAATCTATTTTCTGCTACACCAGCATCTACTAACATTTTGCCCCATATCCGCATCACATTCGCTGGAAAACCAAGAATTGAATCACACCAGCCAGAATAGAGAACTAATGCACTATCACCAAGAGCCAATATCGCTGGTGAATGCTGGTTGCCTATCTGGGTTGATACATTGAAGGAGCCACTGACCATACCAGAAGTCGTAACCCTGGCACCGTATATATCCCAGGATGACCAGTTTCTTAGATCCTGCCAGGCAGTAAAATAAGATGTTCCATTAAAACTTATCGCAGGCAACCACTGGCTATTGGGTGCGGTTGATATGGCAATTCCTGTTGAGTCAATCACCAAGCCTGTTTGTGTAACACGCGTCCCATAAATATCCCAGTAAGTGCTCGGTCTGGATTCCTGCCAGAGCACCAAATAGTTATTACCATCAAAAGCAACTGCCGGATTGCACCGGAAATTGGGAGACGGTAAAATAGCAATTCCACCGGTATCAATAACAGCACCATTCTGATCCACGCGACAACCATAGATTTCGCCGATATCATTACGATAGTCTTCCCAGACCACAAAGTAGTTTGTCGTGCCAAAAATGACCCTCGGATTGATTTGATACTCTTGAGCCTCATCAATTGCAATACCACCGGTATCAAGGACAATACCCTCAGGAGTTACACGAGCACCATAGATGTCGTAATTATACTGATTAATCCTATTATCTTCCCAAACCACAAAGTAATTAGTGCCATCAATGGCAACTGAAGGATTTTTCTGGTCATTATCTGCTACCGAAATCGGGATGCCAAGTGTATCAAGAACAATGCCCTGGGAATTTATCCGTGCCCCAAAGATGTCATAATTCAGTCCATTTATCCTCTTATCCTGCCAAACTACGAAGTAGTTAGTGCCATCAAATATAACCGCGGGGTTTTTCTGGTCGTTTGTCGCAACTGATATGGGAATGCCTGCAGAATCAAGGACCAAACCAGAACAGGTAATTCGGGCACCAAATATGTCACAATTGGCGTTACCATTCCTTTCATCCTCCCAGACTGCAAAGTAGTTTTGTCCACAAAAACTGAGTGCTGGCGAAGATTGCGAATAGAAATAGACTCCTGTAGAAATAAGAATAGCACTGGTATCAATAATGACACCACTCTTACTGATGCGCACACCCATAATATCAACGTTTTGCTCAGCCTCATTAGTGAATGTTACAATATAATTCGTCGTATCAAAGGAAACAGCAGGATTTGTCTCATGATTTATACCAGTCGCTATAGGTATGAATGCAGTATCCAGTATATTCCCACTAGGATTGATTCTCACACCATATATGTCGTAATTTGCTCCATCACGATAGTCTCGCCATACCACTAAAAAATTCGTGCCATCAAAATATAGAGCAGGTTGACTCTGTGCACTAACTGTTGTATCTACAGGAATGCCTAAAGTATCAAGGACAATACCATCCGGTGTCACTCTGGAGGCGTAAATATCAGCGTTACCATTCCGAGAATCTCGCCAGGCAATGAGATACTCATTGTTACCATATACAATTGTGGGATAAACTTGTGTTCCTGGTGCATTTGAAATAATGATGCCCACAGTATCAATGACTATCCCTGCGGTGCTCACCCGTGCACCATAAATATCTGGATTCTGCCCATTCCTGCCGTCAGCCCATACCACTAAGTAGTTGGTTCCACCAAATGTTACCCTTGGACTACTTTGGCCATAGCCTGCAATTGAGATAGGAAAGCCCCCAGGGTCAAGAACCATACCCGATTGAGTGACTCGGGCACCATAAATGTCAGTGTAAAAATACCCACTCCTTTGGTCTTCCCATACTACGAGGTAATTTGTGCCATCAAAAGCAAGGTGTGGTGCGCAACTATAAGTTAACGAGATAATTATCCCCCCGGTGTCAAGCACAGTCCCATCAGGATTCAACCTGCAACCATAAATAATAGGTATGCCTCCACTCCGATAATCTTCCCATACGATAAAATACTTATCACCATCAAATAAAACTTCAGGGGAATTTTGATATCTTGGCGCATTTGAAATAGGAATACCTATGGAATCAATTATAACACCTTCGGAGGTCAACCTTGTGCCATAAATATCTGTTAATCCAGCGCCATCCTGCCAGACAATCAAATAGTTGATGCCATCAAAGGCAACTGATGAGAAGGATTGGAAACCTGCTTTTGGACGATAAAAAAAATTCTTATCAATGAGAAATTCATTCTCAAAAATTATCGTTTCCTGACCCGGTGTTAAACCAAAAATACTGATTGCGAGATTAATTATTATTAAAGTTATCGGGTTAATCATATTCAATCCCCTATTTAGTATAACTTGACGACTTTCTGTATCAGAAATGTAGTATCTATATCAAAACGAACAAAGTATATTCCAGGAGGAAGTTTTTGACCGGAATCGTCAGTGCCATCCAAGACAATTTGGTCTGATAGTCTTATCGTCCGATAGTCCCATTGTCTGACTAACCTGCCCGTCACATCGTAGATTGCAAACCTGAAGGTTTGCCCTACATCCTGTATCTTGTATCTTGTATCGTGAATCGTGAATCTGATTTCTGTTTTATCCCTGAATGGATTTGGATAGACTTCTAAATGGGGAATTCGGAATGCGAAATGCGGAATATTTTCTTCAACCCCTGTTCTCCTTTTGATATAAAATACTGGAGAATGTGTGGAATCGTATCGGCCAAAACCTTTTGTCACAAGCCAGAATCTATTGGACATATTACTCTGAGTATCGGGAACGACCCACTGAAAGATTGTATCTGTTGGTAAACCATGATAAATCAGATGGCAACCAAGTTGGGGATTTGCCCAGTAAAGTTTCAGGGTATCAAGGCTGATTATTTCATCAAGTTTCCATCGCAGGTTTACAGTATCATTCGCCCATAATGTATCATACTGGGTTGGATAAAACCAGGTAACAAATGGAGTCTTCTCATAGATTCTGGTGTAATTATTACCGGAAATGATGATCTCATTTATGCCATTGTGGTCAAAATCATTGGTAACTTGGACACAGGAACCTTCTGCGTTACCAGGCAATGAATTCCATACATAAAAGGTATCATTTTTATCGGTTGATTTTAGAATAAACACCTCACTGGACGCCTCAAGAATAATCTCACCAATACCATCCCCATCAATATCACCTGCATCAGAAATACCTACCCAGTAGTAGGGGCTTGAAACAGTATAAAATTTAAATGATTGTGTAGTTATATAATCATTAGGAGATTCTGAATCAATAATGAATACATCAACAGAACCATCAGAAGTATTCCAGCCTTTTCCAATAATTTTTGGTCTTGTGCTGTTGGTATGTGTTAAAAAAACATCTTTTATATTACCTGTATTTAAATATGATTGCCATTCTTTTACATAGGTATTATTTGCTGGACTTTCATAAATTATACAATCGCCCGCAAGATTGCCAAATGCAAATTCTTTTTTGCCATCACCATCAAAATCAGCACAGGCATGAGTAGAAGAACAGTAAGCATCGGTTTTAAATATTAATTCATATCTATTATCCCCTGTATTTTCATAAACCCAGAAGATTTCAGATTGCCCGACACTATCGTGTGCATAGGAAACCAGGATTTCTTTAAATCCGTCTCTATCCACATCATAAACCCCAAATGGTGGTGATACATGGTGGTTGAATTGCCATACTATCTGGTTGGGATAGGAAGAAGAATCGGGTGATTCAAGAATTATGCTGCGATTCAATAAATCATATAATCCATCTAAATCAAAGTCACCCACTACTTCGGGAAGAGGGTCTATTAATTCGGTGATTGAATCTATAATCCAGGTGTTCGGTGGGTGGAATTCGCAGAAAAGGAGGCAAGAAGGATAGGGATATTGAAAATGCTTAAAAATCAACTCATAATAGCCATCCCTATCAGTATCAGCAACTAACATCTTAGTATGAGTAATTCCCAGAGGGAGAGTCCACTTCAGGGAAAAACCATTAATTAAGAAAACAAGCGTTAATAGACTAATCATCATTGCTCCTTTTTATTATTATAGTTTTTATTACCATTTTGTCAACAGATAAAAAGGGGGTGGGTATTCACCGCCCCCTTTTCTCATCCATTATCGCAGGACAATCAGTTTCTGCACAGTAGTCTGATTATCTGCATTCAGCATTACAAAATAGACTCCTTGAGCAAGACTTGATAAGTCTAATATTCTCTGATATGAGCCTGATTTCTGAATCTCATTGACCAAGACACGAACAAGCCTTCCAGTTGCATCATATAAAGAAAGATTGACTGGTGTCTCGCAGGAAATAGCATATTTAACAGTAAACACCCTATTTCCAGGATTAGGATAGATATTGAGCATTGTTTTTTGCAGGTTCATTGGAGCTGTATCAAAATCCTGTGGACCACCACTTGTTTCATATTCATAACGATAGATTTCAATCGGTCCTACAGAAACACAAGTGCCGGTAATCTTCTCCAGTGTAATTTCCAGAATACTGTCCTGATACAATTGGGGCGGAATGATTAACTCAACTGTCTTTGGATTACCTGCGGTATAATTGATAACCGCTGATGCCGTATTTCATACAGGAGTGGGGATATTGAGAAGTGACTCCTGGAGTCTGGCTGATATTATACAATGGGTCTTCAGGATGGACTTTATAATAAATATCCCAGGGTGAGTCGTATTCATCAGCCCAGACTGTAAAGAAACCAGAGGCGTTGCTGGGATAGAAAGATTTAGTTGCGGGTGTTTGACTCATATTGGATTTATTCCAATCCTGTTTACTGAGTTCTCTGTATGCACGATATACATCTTCTATGCTATATGGGTATTTAGATTGCCACACACAGAATATTCTATTTCCATAGGCTTCAGGAAATGGGTGGGCAGATTGACTTCCTTCAATTCCAAAGACAGTGCCCAAGACATTCCAGGTTCCTATACGATATCGTTTGGCATACGTAATATAATCGCTTGTGCCGCGTTGCCAGACCGCATGGAGAGTATCAGTATCATCTTTAGTAATAGAAGGATTTCGGCGTAGAACAGGGGCAGGTGGTCCTTGTTGCGCTTCAATCGGTTCAAATGAACCTGATTTCGGGTCAGTCACTGGAAAGCTAAAATCATCAACCCGATGTGAAACATTCTCACCTCCTTGGCCTGTGCGGGTTACCAGTATGTGTGGATAAACCACTCCACGATTTACCACCAAACCGATTGAGGGTGGTGAATGCACCTGAGGCGAATCTGGTGGTGGAGATAGGTCATATATCGGACTCCAGGTGTTAGTACTCGTTTGGTATCTAAACCATAAACCACCATTATTATCGGTCCATGCGATATGGGCTAAACCCGCAGAACTCAGTGCGATAGAAGGAAATAGGCCCGTGCCAAGGGTGCATGCCCTGGGCCATTCCAATCCTTCATTACTTGAATATCGGTATATCACTTTTCCACCCCTGGTATAGACCATATGAAATTCGTTGGTGTTAGGTTTCCGCACGAGGTGACGATTACCATTATAGGCAAGTGCCAATGAATCATCCGTTAATATAAAATTGGCTAAGAGATTTCCATAAATATCCCCGTGTGAATTGCTACGGTAATCCTGCCATACAACAAGATTATTTAATCCATCAGAGGCAATCTGGGACAATATTTGATTATTACTGGCGGCGGTCACAGAGGCTTCTCCGGATATGGCTGTGCCAGATTCTGTGTAATACCTCCGGTAAAGGTTGTAATTACCCGCACGATAATCCTGCCAGGTGATAACGAAATATTTACCTTCAGCCGCAACTGCACCAGCAAACTCATTGATATTAGTTTGTCCTGCAATGACAAATTCATTTGAACCCCAGGAACCATCAGTATTTATTATGCGGCCATATAGATTATTGTAGCTACCATTAGATGAACCACTCTCGGCAAAGTGATATACAATACAATACTTTGTGCCATTGTACGCAATGTCTGAAGGATGAAACAATAAAGTATCATGGCTTGTGGGCATTCCTGAAACACTGCGAATTACAACCTCTGAGCCTACACTTCCGGTGGTCGTAACAAACCTGAAGGACAGAGTATTCTGGTATGGGTAATTGGGCGGTGTAGCAATATAATATGGATATGCAACAATAAATTTTGTGCCATCAACACCAATTGCGGCGTGTCCAATTGAACCACGATAATCGGCACTACTTGGTGTTTCTGCAATACGGAAATAATTTCCAACCGGCACATAGCTCGTATTATAGAGAACGCCTTCCAGAACTCCTTGGGTGCCATTTGGTATAAATATCTGATAACTTGCTGCAATCAAGAATCTACTATTCGTATAGGCAATAACCGGATGAAAATAACCATTTATCTGAACCATAAATGGTCCCGATATTATCTGACCATTCTGATTCATAATTGCGCCAAAGGTAGAACTGTATCTTGTCCAAACAATAAAGAAGTTAGTTCCATCAAAGGCAATTGAAGGTGTAGAATCCTGGTCAGCACCACTGGTAAGGCGAATTTTAGATGCCACAGCACCTTCAGGTGTTACTTTTGCGCACCATATATCACCCACACTGTCGTAAACTACCCTATACATTGTGCCATCAAAAACGATTTCCGGATGTTTCTGATGGCTTGCTCCTGTGCTGATGGCAAATTCTCCTGCATAAGCGAATGCCATCAGCAAAGCGATTGAAACTAAGAAGTACTTTATTTTCATTTTTTCCTCCATTTTTATCAGGGCTGGAAGCCCTTACTACATTTTCCTACGGACAGGGACGAGCCCTATCCCTACATTTCTAAAATTACCAATACATTTCCAAGTTTTGCACTATTTTTTATTACGATTGTAGTGGTTGAGCTTGCTCAACAATCTCCCAACGCTGCTACAATTTTTTGAATTTGTGCAGAGTAAACTCTGCCACTACAATCTGACATTATCTTTAGGCTCCGATGTCAGACGGAGCAGACTCAGACAAACCTTATAAATCTCGCATAGAAATAGCCAAAGGCATCTTTATTAAAATCGGCACAGATAAAATACCGATAATTATTTTCTGATTCATTGGGGTTGTAAGATAAGATAAGACATACTCAATCCTGTATATAAATTTTAATAAAATATTTTCAAAAGTCAAGGGTTTGGGCATCATCATTTTTATCATATAAGTTATCTTCATCTATCATCTCCATTATTAAAAGCGAAAAAATGTATAATGGCTCCACCTTGCTGGGATTTTTATAATTTAATACAAGGTAAAAGGCTTACGCCTTTGGTGCCATCATACCTTTTATTTCAATATATTCAAAATTTCAAGTTTGTCAATACCTGATTTTCGTCGTCGGCGCTGGAAGATCCTCTTACAAGCAGGGGTAATTAAGGGATATTAGGGGTTATTAGCCCGCATTATTCATACTATTTTTGATAAATCTCACTCAAACACAGTCCAGGAGCGAGACTGCGCCATTTTTTAAGCACAAAATTTTTTTGACATTGCGAGGAGCGAAGCGACGAAGCAATCTCAATGAGATTCTTCGTCCGCCTTCGGCGGACTCAGAATGACACTTCGTGTCAGATTGCCACGCCCGCCATCCGCCAAGTTGCGTGGCGGATTTTTGGCGGGCTCGCAATGACTTTTAGTATGAATAATCCGGGATTAGAGGAGATAAATGGTATTTTGGTCTGTCTGGCCTGTATGGTTTATCTGGTCTATCTGGAGATAATAGAGAGTACCAAGTAGCGAGAATAATACGGAGTAGGAACTTTAGTCTCAAATTCTGGAGATTCTTTGTCCGAATGTTTTTGTTTGTAGTGCTCAATTTTGCCTGACTTTTTTATGCTGAGCAAACCGTCAGGATAAATACCAGTCTGATTATTGATTTGGCAAAAAATCTAAATATAATTTTTTATGCGATATAAAAACCCTATACCGACCGTGGATATAATAATTGAACTAAAGGATGGTATCGTCCTGATAAAACGCAAAAACCCTCCTTATGGCTGGGCAATCCCTGGTGGTTTTATTGATTATGGAGAATCCGCAGAGTCTGCAGCATTAAGGGAGGCAAAGGAAGAGACCAATTTAGAAATTACAGACTTGAGACAATTCCATACCTATTCTGACCCGAATCGAGACCCGAGATGCCATACGATAAGCATCGTCTTTGTTGCAAAGGGAAGAGGCGTACCCCGGGCAAAGGATGATGCGATGGAAATCGGAGTCTTTACAAAGGACAATCTGCCTGAAGAGATTGCCTTTGACCATCGCAAAATCCTTGAAGATTATTTCAATAAAAAATATCCATGTTAATACTACATACTGCAGACCTGCATTTAACCAGCAAAGAACCTTCAAGGTTGAAGGTCCTTGAATGGATTATAGATAAGGCAAATGTGTCCAACGTTGACTGCATAATCATCGCTGGCGACCTCTTTGATTCGGATACCGAGGCAACTATACTAAGAGCCGAAGTGAGGAAGATCTTTGAGAGATCAAAATCAAAGATATTTTTGCTTCCGGGTAATCACGACCTTGAATCTTATGGTTTAAATTATGACTATGGAAAGAATACTAAGCAGTTAATAAATAAGCCATTTGAAATATTTTTTTGCAATAATATAAAATTTCTTGCCATTCCATTTCAGCATAAAAAATTCTCTGAATGTATAATGGATCTATCTGAAAATCCCGATGTCATTATTGCCCACGGCACATTATATGACCTCTCAATACTTCCTGTTCTAAATCAGGAAGACACAGAGTATATGCCCATATATCCGGGTGAGATAGAAAATCTCTGCCGCTGTATCTTATTGGGCCATATCCATTCCACCTATATTGATCTGAATTATAAAAAAACAAAAGTCTTGTATTCAGGTGCACCGATTGCCCTGAATACAAAATGTCGTAGTCCAAGAAAAGTAGTATTGGTTGATATTGATGAAAAAAGGCTTGATATAACACCTATAGATATTGATGTTGCTCCATACTGGCAGGAATTGAATTATTTCGTCTTTCCGGGTAATGAAGAGAAAATTCTTAACCGGATAGAAATAGAAATTAAAGATCTATCAGAAAAAAATATTCTGCCCGAGATCAATATTAGAGGTTACATTACGGGTAGTGAAAATGAATTTATAGATAAGATCAATAAGATAATAGAAAAATTTGAAAGCAGTTTTAAAACAATTTCTTTAAACTGTAACGATATCCATTCCTGGGACCGTCTATTGAAAAATGCATTTGTGCAGAAATTTGTTGAAAGGACATCTAATCTAAATGATGAACTGAGAATGAAGATTCTTGAACTGACCTTGCCTTATATGGATGAGGTTTTGAAATGAAGATAAAGAAAATCAAATTGCGGGATTACGGACCGATAAAGGAATTCTACCTTGAACCTGGCAATTTCAATGTGATATTTGGTAATAATGAAACTGGAAAGACCACACTCGTTGAGGCATTGACAGCGATTTTATTTAAAACAAGAACAAGATATGGTAAACCAGAGAACATCAGCATTGAGTTAGAAAAGGATAAAAAAATAGTCACTCTTCCTGCCAGCAAGCAATTTAAGATTCTTTCACGCACAGAAATCGCCCCATTGCTTTATATTCCTTCTTCAGAATCTGAATTATATGAAAAGAGTGACGCCCAGATAAAGTTCTGGGATAGTCTGAAATTGATGTTGAGCCAGACCGGCTCTCAGATTCCCTTTGCAGTTTTGATAAAGAAATTGAGAGAGGGTATCGGTTATCAGCCAAAGCAGAATGATTGGGGATTAGAAAAGAAAAAATTGCTGGGGAACGAAAATAACCGCTTAAACCAACTAAAAAACTATATCCGTGAAATTGGCGCGATTGAACATAAGAAAAAAGAATTAAAGAGATTAAATGAAAATTATAATAAATTGAGCGAAACCCTGGAGGAAATAGAAAGGTCCAGAAAGTATAAATTATATCAACACATAAAAAAAGTCTATAACGATTATATTGATAAAAAAAATAGCCTTATATTCTATCGGCGGTATTCTGAAGAAGACCTCAGGCGATGGCAGGAACTGGAGATTAAAAAAAATAATATTGATGATCAATTAAAAAGAAGAGAAGAAACAGAAAAAGAAATTCAGAGGTTGAAAGAAGCATACGAACAGACATCAAGAAAACATGAATTGATTGAAAAATATAATATTAAGACAAGGATAAATCAGTACAAAGAAATAGAAAAAGAACCAAATTATTTCTATCCCATTGTAATTTTTTTGATTGGATTTATAACCCTTATTTTGAGTTTTCGCCTGAATTTTTCAATGCTCATTCCTCTCACTATTTTTTTAATAAGCATTATCAGTGTTACTATCGTTGCTATAAAAAAATCACAGATTAGAATAAAGCAATACAGAAAAGAACAGTTTGTTAATGATGCAAAACTTATATTGCCAGAGATACAGAATTTTGAAGATATAGAAAAGAAAATTCAAAACCTTGAGGATGAAAAAATAAGAATTAATGCAATCATTGATACGAAAAAGGGATTGCTGAATAATTTAAATACTACAATAACAAGGGAAGAGATTGAAAAAGAGATTGAAGAGTTGCGGAAGAAAACCGGGTGTGCAGAAATCGGACAGTTAAAAGAGAAGATAGAAGAAAAAAACACTATTGATAAAGAGATCAGAGGGCTTGGCGCTGAATTGAATAAATATTTGGATGAGAAAGATGAATCAAAATGGCAGAGACTCATTGATGAGAAGAAAGTTCCACCGCCAATGAAAGAAGTGGAGATTAATAATGCCAGCGAGATAGAGGATGAACTAAAGAAAACAAAAGCAGAAATTGATGAAATACAGACCGAGATAAAAGTATTTGATGAGGTGAAGAAAAAGCAGTATGATATTACAGATGAAAAGGGTATTCTCCAGGAAATTGCTGGACTTGAAAACCGTTTAAAAAATTATACACTTGAACTCCAGGCAGTCAAAAAGGCAGAAGAGATTCTGAATCAGATGAGCAACGAGCTTGATAATTTTATTGAAAATATTTTATCGGGTGAGAATAGCCTGAGTGAATATTTCTATGAAGTGACGAGAAAGTATAAAAAGATAAAAATAGAAAATCAGGATTTTGTTGTAGTTGATGAAGACGGCAATGAATACCCGATCAATCTACTGTCCAGTGGTGCCCGTGATCAGTTATTACTCTGTTTCAGATTTTCTGCTTTAAAGAAACTCTTTCCTACTGGAACATTCTTGTTCCTTGATGATGCCTTTATTTTTGCAGACTGGGAAAGGCGGTGCCGGCTTGCGGAATTATTAAAAAAGTTTGTGGATGAAGGTAATCAGGTATTTTATTTTACCTCTGATGAACACAGCAGGGACCTCCTTGCCCGTTATGGTGCAAGCGTTACTGCCTTATAAATAATTATCCTGCCGTTCGCCAAAATACCTACATAGATTCCATCACACAAGATACTACGCCTGCACAATATGTAATTAATCTGGAGTAAGGACTTCAGTCCAAGGATTCTTAACACTTTGCGAAAATCATTAAAGGTGTATGTCGCCCTAACGAATGTCCAAGTGAGAGAAAACAATCTTCATTCTGAGAAAGCAGCCGGCCGAAGAATCTTATTCAGATTCGTCAGGTTTCTTACGAAACTTTCAGAATGACACAGGAGAGTGCTATTCCGATTCTTGTAGCATCCAGATTCATCTGGATGAACAAAGAAATTGTAAAAACAGGCAGTCACACACCACTACGATACTTGGCGAATGTGGATTGTCCCTACCGAGGGGGTTTTCAAGAAGTAGAAACCCATTGAGGATATTTTGATGTATTTAATAATTGACATAAAAAGGGAAATGGTTATAATTTTATTGTAGATTAACTATGAAAGAAGAGAAATAACGCGGAAAGTATCACTGGGGATATTTGTATTAATTTTTTGCCACATCTCTTTTTTATATGCTACAGAGCAATATCCCTGGACATTAAAACCGATATATGAAAAAGAATTGCAACACCTTAAACCAGCTGACCTTGAAGGCGATGGGATTGATGAGATTATTGAAGGAATTGATTGTTTTACATACATAAAAGACCAGTGTGGAATCATCCTGGGCCAATTTACTGCACGCAAAGATGACTTAGTCTGTCCACTCGGCTTCTTTAAACTTAAAGATGGTCTTGGTGCCAATCTTTTTGTCTCAATCCTCAGGGGTGATACACTCTTTTTGAGGAATGTTTATGAGAATAGGCAAATAGTTGTTGCTATTGGTAAGGATATTTCAAAGGCTGGACATCCTGGTTACGATGCAATAATACGGAATGCACTTGCCTCAGATATAGATGGTGATGGCTATAATGAGATTGTGTGTTTGGTGAATACAGGATTTGACCTCTGGCCCAGGGGGATATTTGTATATGATTACAAAGAGAATAAAGAACTCTGGCCCTACTGGATTGGATGTAATCCATATCCCTGGAATGATTTCTTTTGTGTTGATATAAATAATGACAATAAGAAAGAGATTTTCTTTGGCACTATAAGGTCAAGCAATGGTGGATTGGAGAATGGTGTGGATGATTTCCATCCCTGGATTATTGCCTTGCGTCCAGACGGAAAACTCCTCTGGCAGAAAGAATTGAATGAGGATGCTTACCGGGCTGATGCCTTTGTTGGTATCATTGACACAACCAATAAGTATAAAGTGGTTGTCTGTGAAACACAGGGTAATACCCAGTCAGATTATATCAACCAGTTATTTATCTTGAATGCAGGGAATGGCACAGTTGAGAGATATATCCAGACTGGCAAAAACTTCCTTGGAATGAGGGTCTGCGATTTTAATCGCGATGGTAAAATAGAGATTGTCACGGGAAATTATGATGGCAAATTGAGAATATTTGATTGCAATCTTGAACTCTTAAAAGAAAAGGATTTTGGCACACCAGTTAAAATTTTTTACATAAATGACCTGGATGGCGATGGCAGAAAGGAAATAATACTGGCAGAACAGAATGGTAGATTATTAATATTGAATGAGAAACTCCAGGTGATTTGCAGTTTTAAATCACCCTATGGGAATGTAATAAATTGTTTTCTGGCAAGAAACACAACCCCATAATTCCATTTTTACGGTCTATCAGATTGTAAAAACCCCGCCCCTGAAGAAATTCCAAGTCGGACTATTCTCGGCAATTATCATGATTCTGTTGGCATCTGCACTTGCCTTCCTGATTTACAAAAATAATGTCTATGTGAACAGGGTTCATAAATTTCTTGATGAAACGCCGTCAGGTGTTCTTATTTTGAATCGTTCAAACAAGATTACTTATTATAATTATTACATCCGCAAAATTGTTGGTGAGACAAAAGACGATTTGATCAGATTCATTGAAACTGCAGAGATGAAGAAATTGATTGAAGAATATATTGACAAGAAGGCGATTGAAATAAGGTATAATGAAAAACTTCTAAATATTTATGTTATAAAAGTGGCGTCTGAAACACTTGTGATTGTTCTGGACCGAACCGCAGAGATGACCGCAAAGAATATTATCGCCTGGTCTGGATTTGCCCAGCGCCTGGCACACGAGATAAAAAATCCATTATCAACCATAAATCTAACTCTGCAGAGGATGAATCAATTATGCAAAAAAAAATTTGGACAAAAGGCAGACATTATTGATGGTTATGTAGGCTCGGTCCTGGAAGAAGTTGAAAGATTAAGAAAGATCACTGACCGATTTATGCGTGTATTATCAATTGAGACACCGAAGTTCACACTGGTTGACATCAACGGACTGTTGGATGAAATATTAAAGAAATATGAGAACACACTACCCCAGGAAATAAAAATAAATAGATACTTTGCCCATGAATTACCACTTGTCAGGTGTGATGAAGGACAGATTGTTACCGCTTTTTCCAATATCATAGAGAATGCAATTGAGGCAATAGAAGGAAATGGGGTATTGAGTGTGCGCCGCAGTTATTGAAGCAATTGATACAAAAGATACCCAAAACCAGATTGATAAAAATAGGGCGCTAATCCATAGATATGTTGAAGTGAGTTTTGAGGATACCGGAAAGGGCTTTTCTGAAGAACAACAGCAGAATATCTTTAAGCCCTTTTGTTCAACAAAAAAGAATGGCACAGGGCTTGGTCTGGTGATTACCAAAAGTATTATAGAAGGAAATAATGGTAAGATTGACATATCAACTAAAATGGGTATCGGAACCGTCGTAACCATTACACTTCCTTTATAGGGATGGAAAAAATGAGAATAAATCCATCGGATAAAGAACCAATAACTGGAAGGTCAAAATTCAAAATCTTAATCATTGATGACGAATTGAAAATTTGTGAAATTCTCAAAGATATTCTTGATAGTGAGGGTTATGAAACTGATTTTGCCATAAATGGCATGGATGGATTGAAAAAAATCCAGAAAAACAAAATTGACCTTGTCCTTCTTGATATAAAACTCTCTGATATTGATGGATTGAGCCTGCTTAAAAAAATAAAGGATTTTGACCCTGATATTCTGGTGATAATGATTTCAGCATTTGGAACGGTTTCAACCGCTGTAGAGGCATTAAAAAACGGTGCAGAAGATTTTATTGAAAAACCACTGGAGATAAATCGAATTCTTATTACAATAAAAAATATCATAGAAAAGGCAGAATTCAAAAAACAGAGTATCATCTTGAAATCTGAAATGCTGAAAGGATACAGAATTATTGGTGAATCAGAAGGGATAAAGAGCGTAATAAATTTAATTGAAAAAGCAGCACCAACAAACAGCACAGTTTTGATCCTTGGCGAAACAGGAACCGGTAAAGACCTTGTTGCCCATAATATCCATTTGAAAAGTCCAAGGGCAGGGCAACCTTTTGTAAAGGTAAATTGTGCTGCACTGCCCAGGGAGTTGATAGAGAGTGAACTGTTTGGTTATGAAAAAGGTGCATTCACAGGTGCATTTAAGAGAAAATTCGGTCAATTTGAACTTGCTGATAAAGGAACATTGTTTCTGAATGAAATCGGTGATATGGGGCTTTCAGCACAATCAAAGGTCTTGAGCGCTATGGAGGATAAAGAGATAATGCGTATCGGCGGGACAACGAGAATTAAGGTTGATGTAAGAATCATCGCAGCAACGAATCAGAATTTATTACAACTGATAAAAGAAAAAAAATTCCGCGAAGATTTATATCATCGTATAAATGTTCTTACAATCCATATTCCGCCATTAAGAGAAAGGATAGAGGATATTCCATTACTTGCTGAATATTTTCTTAAAAATGCCTGTATTGAGAATAATCGAACCGTGAAATCACTGACCAAAAATGCACTTAATTATCTAAAATTATATCATTGGCCAGGCAATGTGCGTGAGTTGAAACACCTGATGGAAAAACTGGCAATTTTGATTGCCAGGACCGAACTTGAAACAGATGACATCGCTCCGATTCTTGAGGAGGTGAAAAAGGATACGAGTTTACAATATAATATTGATATTGCAAAAGATGAACTTGAGAAAAATTATATTCTGTCTGCACTACAACAGGCAGAAGGGCATATGGGTAAGGCAGCAAAAATCTTGGGGATAGACCGTTCAACCTTATTCAGAAAGATAAAGAAACTGGGGATAAAGCTGTAAATTTTCGGCTTTTGAATGGCTTTGTAATAAATTTAAAAAAAATGAATTATCGTCTGCAATTAGAATTTTTTTCATAAAGTGAAGAAAACCTCTTTAAGCAGGACACCAAGAATTTTGAATCTTTTCGTTGCTTTTATAAAATAACTTCTGGCAAGTGTGACATTTGTTATATCTCAAAGACCTCACCTATTTTGTCTTAATTACTGGCGAAAGTGAAAGGTAAATTCCTTTCTTATTTAATTTGTCCAAATCCTTTGCCAGTGCCTCCTCTACTTTTTCGAATTCTTTAACCCTTGCCATTCTCCCGCGGGGCAGGTTATCGGCAATTATCAAAATATCAATAACTGCCTTTTTAAGTTTCAGTATTAAACTTTTCAATCCCTGGAGTATAAGTAATTTTAATCAAATATTCTTGTAAGTTGAGATTTTAATCTAAAAATTTTTAAAAATATCATTAAGAAATAATTTCTAACAACTCATCTGGTCTATTTATCAACTTTTTTGCACCTGATGTGATAAGTTCCTCAGCAGGTCTGAAGCCCCAGAGTGCACCGACTGGATACATTCCTGCGGAAAGTGCAGTTTTTATGTCAATTGCGGAATCACCGAGATAGATAAAATCTTCAGGCAGTATACGCAATTCTCTGGCAATATATAATGCACCATCAGGCGCAGGTTTTTTGGGAAAATCTGGCGTTTCTCCAAGGACCATTGAAAAATTTACCTGGGGTAGCAGTTTTTGAACAAATAATTTTGTGAATGCGTCGGGCTTGTTGGAAAGAACTGCTAATTTAATCTTTCTTTTTTCTAATTCTGTTAATAGTTCAGGAATACCAGGATATGGTTTTGTATTATTCAACCAGTTCCTCTGATATTCAATCTTCATCATTTCAACACATTTTTTAATCAACTCAGGTGTATTATGGGGTTCAGGAATGACCTTTTTACATAAGACATCCATCCCCTCCCCAACAAAATAATAATAAGCTTCGGTCTTATATGTTGGAAAGCCTATTTTTTTCAAGACTGTATTCATTGAGTCTGCGATATCCTTTATTGTATCAAGGAGTGTGCCGTCTAAATCAAAGATGACTGCCTTAAAAGGCATAATTAAAATAACCTCATTTATTCTCCCTCACCTTAATCCTCTCCCCGCCAATCTTTGTGGCGGGGAGAGGAAAATATTGTAGGGCAAAGAGATTACCCCTAATAATTCATTATGTTTTTAATCTATTACTTTCTCACCTCAATCGGTGTGTAGGAATAAATACAATTGATGCTTTCTCCCCTTATCAAGTCATAGCCTTCAACTATGAACTTTATCGTGCCCCTGCCATAGTAGTCATTGCTAGCGCCATCTGCATCATCAAGTTCATCAGCAATACCCTCATCAACGATGATAGAGACTGTATATGAGTATTCCTTACCACCATCAATATCAATCGGCGGAACATAACTTTCAGACCGACTGGCGACCTGATTTCCGTTTATGTCAAAGAACTGCCAGCGCAGGGTGGTTATTGCTACATCCTTCTTTGCTTTTTCCTTCAGGGTGATAGACAAATCCTGGGATGCAGAACCACTACCCCAGGGATTCCAGCCTGGATTACCTGGTCCTGTATCACTGTCTGGAACATGGAATGTAACAAGTAGCGTATCAGTTACAACTTCAACAACACCCATATCCTCATACCAGGCAAGCGGTTCTTTTACACAGTTTATTAGAACAAAAAGCAATCCTAATAGTGCAAAACCAAAATATTTTTTCATAATACCTCCTGTTTATAAAATAATTTTAATCAAAATTTAAAAAAAGTCAAGGATATGTTAAAAAAATCTTGATTTATAAAAATAAGATAAAGGTGTTTATATGTGGTCTAAAAATAATTTCATATTACTGCTATTTACTCCATTCCTTATCTGGTCTTATACCTACAATGTTGGACCTGGTATGCCTTATGATAGTATAGGCGCAGTTCCCCTGGAGTCACTGAACCCTAAAGATACAGTCAAAATCTATTATCGTTCTACACCTTATTATGAAAAATGGGTGATTGCCCGCACTGGAACATCAAATGCACCTATTGTATTTTATGGTGTGCCTTCGGGAAATGGGGACCTGTCTGTTATAGACGGCAGGAATGCAGTGACCCGACTCCAGCTTGATTACTGGTCTGAAAACCGTGGCATAATCAATATTGGTGGCTCAAGCATTCCAAATCAGACTCCGAATTATATTGTCGTAGAAAACCTTGAAATAAAGAGTGCCCGAACACCATATACATTTTATGATGACCAGGGACAACTGGCAAGTTATGCAAGTAATGCCTCAACGATCTATGTTGTTGAGGGGAGTAATATAATCATTCGCAACTGTATCCTGCACGATTGCGGCAATGGATTTTTTGTCAGCCATCAGGCGAAGAATATAATTGTTGCAGAGTGCTATATATATGATAATGGAATTGAGAATAGTATTTATGAACACAATAACTACACTGAAGCCCAGGGAATAATCTTTCAATATAACTACTTCAGTCATTTACGAACTGGATGCCTTGGTAATAATCTCAAAGACCGTTCATCGGGTTGTGTTATCCGTTATAACTGGATTGAATGCGGAAATCGGCAGCTTGATCTCGTTGATTCTGATTATCCGGAGATATATAATGATACATCCTATCGCAAGACATTTGTCTATGGCAATATTCTAATTGAACAGACAGATGAAGGTAATAGCCAGATCGTCCATTATGGTGGTGATAGCGGTGATACGACTCATTATCGGCATGGCAGATTGTATTTTTATAATAACACTGTCATTTCAAAGCGTTCCGGTAATACAACACTATTCCGTCTATCAACAAATCTTGAATCCTGTGATGCAAGAAATAATATCTTTTATGTGACTGCATCTGGTAACCGTCTGGCAATGCTTGCCGAATACGGACTCCTGATCAGCGGATACAACTGGCTCAAGCCCGGCGGGGTGATTTCCCATTGTTCATTTCAGGGCACATTCATTGATTCAGGAGGTATCATAACAGGTTCTGACCCGGGATTTATTGACTTCAATAATGAAGATTTTCATCTGGCATCAACATCTCAGTGCATAGACAATGGAACCTCTCTTGCACCCCAGGTATTGCCCCAGCACAATGTGATATACCAGTATATAAAGCATCGAAGATATGAAAATCGTCCTGATGATGGTTTATTTGATATAGGTGCATTTGAATATTCGGCAGGCGGTGTTGTGGATGAAACAAAAGTCAAAGAAAAAAACCGATTTGTATTTTCTCGGATTGCAAAAGGAGCTTTCTGTTTTACTCTATCAGAGACTGGTTATTTAATGTTTTATGATTCACAGGGTAGGTTGATATATAAGACTGAAAAGATTGGTGAAGGAATATATATATGGAATGGAAATAATTTGGCACCCGGGGTCTATTTTTATATTTTCAGCGCTCAAAAAAATGAAACCAGGATAGGAAAACTGATTTTATTGAGGTGATTGCAAAATTTTGCTATTGACAATTTATTTTCTATGGATATAATACGCTATAATTTAAAAAAGGAGGTATGGTGACAAATCTGCATTTTAATTTCAAAGATGTCTTTCGTGCTGGACGACTTGGTTTCAGTGCAAAGAAGATGTGGATGAGTTTTCTTGGTTTGGTGATCGGTGGCATTGGTTATACTATCTTATCTTATATTGCATTTCTTGCTGCAGGTTTTGAGATAAGTGAAATCTGGTCAAGTTATCGTCTGATGCCGATTTTAATACAGGAAATGGGATTTCCCTGGTACTCCTGGGTTTTATGGATAGCAGGAATCATCTGGTGGCTCTGTGTCACACTGATCACCGGTGTTGCAATTTCAAAGATTACCTATGAACAACTCAAGGGCGATGAATTTTATGAAATAAAAGAGGCATTTAAATTCGCATTGAAAAATGGTAAGTCTTCGATTCTTGCACCATTCGTTCTTATAGTCTTTATTGCCTCACTCATTGTGATGGGTATTATCCTTGCATTGATCACCTGGATCCCCTATTTCGGCCAATTGTTCTTTTCCATTATGGCGATACCGGCATTATTTGTATGCATCTTCATACTTTATTTAGGGATTGTTGTAATAGTGGCTTTGATGATTGGACCATCAATCGTTGGTGCGACCGGCAATGATACATTTGATACACTCTTTGAATCATTTTCAGTAATAAATGACCAGCCCTGGCGTTTTATTACCTACGAGTTTTTATTGAAACTTGTTATGATAATCGGTGTGGCGATTCTCGGCTTTTTCGCAGCAAAGGCAATCTTTCTATGCTATAGTGTGATCGGCATCATCGTCCCTGCAGAGAAGATCGGCAATATATTCGCCAATGCAGCATATTATGTTAAACTTGTCATCCCTGATTTTTATCCTGAATCTATGAGGAATCTTATCACCGGATATGTGGAATGGATTGGTATGCCCAACCTGTTATTCCCACCTGAATATGTATCTGCCTATGAAACCTGGGCTGGTGCCATTGCATCTTTTATTTTAGGAATAATTTATTATTTAATAATTCTCGGTGTGATGTCACTGGGTTGCTCGATCTATTATGCGGGAAATACACTGATATTTACGGTGCTTGTAAAAAAGAAAGACGATAAAAACCTGCTTGAAATAAAAGAGGAAACCTTTGAGGAGAAAGTAGAAGAGAAAACAGAGGAAAAAGAAGAAGATAAGAAGGCGAAAAAACAGCGCAAGAAAGAAGAAACGGCTGAGACAAAACCAGAAGAAGAAAAGAAAGAATAGTTAAAATAGGCATAAAATCTGAAGGGTAGTGGAACACAAAATTCCATTACCCTTTACTTTGATGAAAGACTATGAAGAGTGGATATGTTGCCATAATTGGTGAACCAAATGTTGGTAAATCCACACTCCTCAATCGTCTGATAAATACAAAATTATCGATTGTGAGTGATAAACCACAGACAACGAGGAATAAAATTTTGGGAATTCTTACAGAAAATGATTGTCAATGCATATTCATTGATACGCCTGGCATATTTGAACCCACCTATGAACTCCAGGAAAGGATGGTCAATGCAGCGAAAGAAGCAATTAATGATGCTGATTTATTGATCTGGCTCGTTGATCCATTTTTCAAACCTGAAAGGTTTCCACTAAAATTTTTAAAATTTTTCGATGAAAAGAGGCTCATAATTGCAATCAATAAGATCGACCTTGTCAAAAAGAACAGCATTCTGCCTTTGATTGATAAATTAAAGGTATACAACCCTGATGAAATATTTCCGATCTCGGCATTGAATGGTGATGGTGTTGAGACATTGAAACAGCTGCTCTTTGAAAAGCTTCCTGAAGGTCCTTTTTTATACGAACCAGACCAGATTTCTGACCAGCCTGAACGATTTTTTGTCAGCGAGATAATCCGTGAAAAATTATTCATCCATTTAAAAAAGGAAATTCCCTATGCAAGCTGCGTAATGATTGAGGAGTTTAAAGAGCAGGAAGGAAGAAAGATCTATATAAGGGCAACGATATATATGGAAAGGGATACACAGAAAAGAATCTTGATTGGAAAAGGGGGGAATGTATTAAAGAAAATTGGAACTGAAGCAAGGAAGGAGATAGAAAACTTTTTGGGAAGAGAAGTATATATTGATTTGTGGGTGAAGGTGAAAGAAAAATGGCGAAAAAATCCAGTTTTCTTAAAAGAACTTGGGTATTGATTTGGTTTGATTGCTGGAAGGTTCGGTAATTTAATGGTTTGACCAGGGAGGATTTATGGAAATCAAAAAGATTAAGATTGAACCACCTGAGGGGACGAATGTGATCTGCGGTCAGACACATTTCATCAAAACCGCAGAAGATTTATATGAGGCACTGGTAAATTCAGTCCCCGGTATTAAATTCGGTATTGGCTTTTGTGAGGCATCAGGTCCCTGCCTTGTCCGTTATGAAGGCAATGAACCGGGATTGATTGAACTTGCCAGAGATTATGCCTACAAAATCGGTGCCGGACACTTCTTTATTATCTTTATCAAAAATGCCTTTCCAATAAATGTTCTTGATAAGATAAAGAACTGTCACGAGGTATTAAACATCTTCTGTGCAACTGCAAATCCAGTTGAAATTTTATATGTAGAAGATGAACAGGGAAAGGGTATTATTGGCGTTATTGATGGCCATGGCTCAAAGGGTATAGAGGATGATAAGGCAAGAGAAGAAAGGTATAAATTTTTAAGAAAGATTGGATATAAATTGTAGGCTATTCACCAAAATACCTTTGATTTACCATTTTTATAAATTCTTGCTGCTCTTCAGGGGATAGTTCATAGACTTCATAGATCGGGTCTTTATTATTTATCTCTGGGATCTGGGGCTGGGCGACTTCTCTGGGCACAGGTCTGAAGAGAAGAAAATATATCAAACCGAATGCACCCAAGGCACCTGCTGCCACGGGTATCACAATATGGAATGGAAAAGGTTTTTTGGGTTTTGTCAGACATATTCTTTCATGGACGGAAAAGAGAAATTCTTCCCAGTATTCGTCTCTCTCTTCAAAATCAGGACAGGAACTACAGACATCTATGCACTGGCGAATGAAATAAAAATCTTCAGCACAACTCGGACAGCGATTGATGTGTTCAAGTATCAATTCTTTTTCTTCGGGTTGGATATTTCCAACTATTAAATCAATGATTCTTTCCTGGACCTCAAAACAATTCATATCTTACCCTTTAGATAATTTTTTAAATTCTTTACTGCAAGATGATAATTTACCTTTACTGTATTTACTGGTTTATGCAGTATCGCGCTTATCTCCTGGTATGGTAATTCTTCAAGCGCCCTCAATGTGAAAACGCTCTTCTGGACCTCCGGCAATTTTGCGATTGCATTATATATAATCTCTTTCATTTTTTTATGTTTATATTTTTCAACCGGGTCATCCCCGTGTATCTCAAGTATTTCATCCTTTATCTCTTCTTGCGGATGCTCTTTTTTCATAAAGTTTATGCAATTATTGACCGCAATCCGATATAACCAGGTCGTAAATTTGGAACGACCATCAAAGTTTTTTATATTCCGGTATGCCTTTAAAAAAGTCTCCTGCGCCATATCCTTTGCATCATCGTAATTCTTCAACATCTTATAACAGAGATTATGCACCTTGACCTCATGCCTTCGGACAAGTTCATCAAACGGCTCAACCTCACCCATTTTAACGAGCTGGACAAGTTCTTCATCGCTCAGACTCTGATATTTAGACAAACGGGTCTTTAGCTCGTTTACCTGTTCAATCAATGAGGTTTTTTTCTCTGACATACCTTTCAACCTCTGTCCTTAAATAACTTATTGGTTTATTCAATCTTTTTGCAATCGATTTCAAATCCTGGTATTCTATTGTAAATCTTTTGCCTCTGTTATAATGGGAAACCTTTATCCGCAGATCGCCCCATGGTGTTTTAAACCTTTTTATCTCACGATATAATTTAATGCGTCTTTTATAATCCATTCTTATCCCCAGGGTCGTAGTTTCATTGAATATCGTATCTATTATCTTCTGATTATATTTATCGAGAATAACGCTGAGCAAAATCCCGGGCCTTGAATGTTTCATTATTACCGGGGTATAATATACCTCAAGTGCACCTGCATCATATAATTTTTCCAGAATCAATTCAAAATCCTGGGGATTCTGGTCATCGATATTCGTTTCAATGACCAGACATTCGTCGGTCAGATTTTTATCAATCTCACCAAGAAAGGTTCTTAAAAGATTAGGATAACCTGCAAGTTTTTTTGTCCCGGCACCGATGCCAATCTTTTCGATTCTGTTAATTATTAACGAATCTGTAAATTCGGCGATTGTGCCCAATATGGCTGCAGCAGTGGGCGTGGTAAATTCAAATGGTAAGGATAGGAATTCTACAGGTGCATTTTTTAATAATTGAGCCGTGGCAAGGTTGAAAGCCGGCATCTTACCTTCAACCGTGTCAATCAATCCGGTCCCTGCCTTAAGAGGTCTTGAATATACCTTTTCAATATTCAAAAAATCAAGGGCTATGAGTGTGCCTGTTATATCGAGGATTGTATCAACATCCGCAAGTTCATGGAGGTGTAAATGTTTTGAGCCATGCACTTTTTTTTCTGCATCAAAGATACGATTGAAGATCTTTATTGCATCATTTTTTATTGAATCCTTTAAATTACTTTTATTGATCAGGGGAATAAAATCTTTTTCTTTCACAACCCTTTTTGTAATAAATTCAATCTGCTTTGCCATAATTCCCTTTTGAGCGACAGATTCAACTTTGATCTTTAAATCAGGGATGAATTTTAAAGATTTTTGCAAATAACCAATCTCAACCCCGCAGTCAATCAAACTTGATAAAATCATATCACCACTTGCCCCGAGTATCGGGTCAAAATATATCACCCTCATATTTAATTTTATCTAAAATATAAAAGATTTCAATAGTCAGGTCATTGCCCTTGACATTCACCTGTATATTGGATAGCATAGAATATGCGGTTAAGACAGATTGCAAAAATAATCAAGGGTAGATTATATGGCAGAGATATTGAAGTAAGAAATATCTCGCCACCGGAAGATGCAGATAAAGATAGTATTGCATTTTTATTTAACCCCGGTTTAAAGACAAGGGCAGGCGCGGTAATTGTGGAAACAAAAGTTCACAATAAAAACTGTATTGTGGTGCAGGACTGCAAAAAGGCAATGTATCATCTGCTAAAAAAGATTGTGGTTTTCAAAAAAAAGCCTGGTATTGCCAAAACGGCAATAATTGAAAATGATGTAAAGATTCAAAGTGCCTGCACAATTGAGGATTATGCAGTGGTAAAAAAAAGCGCAAGGATTGGAAAAGGATGTTATATTGGCAGGGGTGTATATGTTGATGAAGGTGTCATAATAGGCGATTATTCCACAATCGGACATAATGTAGTAATTTACAGGGATACAAAAATCGGAAAATATGTTTACATTGGAGCAAATTCAGTCATTGGCAAACAGGGATTTGGTTTTGTAAAATCAAGAGGATACCGGCGAATACCGCATATTGGCAATGTTATTATTGGTGATTATGTTGAAATAGGTGCCTGTGTCTGTGTTGATCGTGCTACAATTGGAAAGACGGTCATCGGCGCCGGAACAAAAATAGATAACCTTGTCCATATTGCACATAATGTCCATATTGGCAAAAATTGTCTCATTATGGGCCAGGCCGGAATTGCTGGTTCTACAGAGATTGGTGATAATGTAATAATATGCGGACAGAGCGGTGTAAGCGACCATTTGACGATAGGCAAGAATGTTGTGATCTATGCAAAGAGCGGGGTTTTTACAAACCTTGCCCCTGATAAAAGATATTCAGGAATTCCAGCCCGGGAGCACTATATGGTGCTTAAGGCACTTGCCCGATTGTATAAAGATTTGTGATATGGAAAAGAAATATATAACTGAAGGAATTTGTTTAAATGGTGGCAGAAGTAGAGTGTGTTTCAATCCTGCAGAAAAATTTTTATTTTATATGCATAACAATAGAGAAAGTATATCGATCCCGCTTGATTATAGAAATATATCTGTGGAAAACCATACAATTACATTTGGAAAAGAGAAAAGAGCAAGGGTTGTTGAACATCTTTTTTCCACGCTTTATGGTTTGAATATCTTCAATATCAGGATCGACCTGTATGGAGATGAATTGCCGTTTTTTGATGGTTCAAGCAGGGATTTTGTGAGACTATTAAGGGATTTCCCGGGTCAAAAGGATACAGCAGTCTTTAAGATTCGCAAAAACATCATAGTCCAGGATAATGATTCATTTATCCTGTTTGAACCTGAAGATGCTCAACTATTCATTGATATGGAACTAAACCATCCCTACATAGGTATCCAGAAAATCTTTTTAGCGATTACAACGGAAAATTATATTAAAGAGATTTCACCTGCCCGCACATTTGTTTTCACTGATGAATCTGACCCAAGGATAAAAAAACTTCCACCATATGGAATAGGTATAACCCCTGAAAAAATTTATAGTTCAGAGCCTTTGAGATTTCCTGATGAGCCAGTGCGTCACAAAGTCCTTGATTTGCTTGGAGATTTATATGTCTTTAGAAAAAAATTGTGTGGAAGGATAAAGGCAAAAAATATTTCACACAAACTTAATTTAGAATTTGTCAGGCAAATCGCCTCAATTGCTGAATAATATTCAATCCTAACTCTTTTTTACTCTGCTCATTACATTATAGAATGTATAGATTAAAATCGCACTGCCAAATACCCAGAACCAGAATGGAACATTATGTCCAAAGATTGCCACATATATAAATGGGGCAATCGTTGTAATACCAAGAACGATACCGAATATCCTTACCTGGTCAATTTTTTTATTCTTTAAGCCGGTGATAATCTTGTATATTGCAAGCCAGAAAAAGGGTGCACCACCAAAATAGATTATAGCAAAGATTACGGGATTGACACCATAATCTACTTCAATCCTTGCAAACCGGTTCTTAAGATATTCAATAATAAAATGCAAATCTATTCAACCCCATCAAAGATGATCAACTTCTCTTCGGTCATCTCTCTGATGGCAAATTCCGGACCTTCCCTGCCCAATCCACTCCTTTTCATCCCACCGTATGGCATATTATCAACACGGAATGTTGGTATCTCATTTATCAATACACCACCAGATTCAATCTCCTTTGCACACCTCAAAGCAAGGTTTATATCTTTTGTGAAGATACCGGTCTGTAATCCATATTTTGTATTATTGACTTTATCAATTACTTCTTCTATAGTCTTAAATTTATTGACTGCAACCATAGGTGCAAATGCCTCTTCCTGGATTATCCTTGCATTTTCATCAACATCAAAGATAATCGTAGGCAGAAAGATCGTGCCCACCCTTGAACCGCCAAGTATCAATATCCCTTTATGCCTTCTTGCATCCTCAACAAATTCTTCTGCCTTTTTCAATGCCTGTTCATCGATCATCGGTCCCATCTCAGTATCTTCTAAGAGCGGATCACCATATTTAATCTGGCCAACCTCAAGTGATAATTCTCTTAAAAATTCGTCTGCTATCTCTTCTTCTACATAAACCCTCTGGATCGAGATGCATACCTGGCCAGCGAGTGTATAACCACCCTTACGAATCTTTTTTGCGACGATTTTCAGGGGTGCATCTTTAAAGACGACAACCGCTGAATTTGAACCGAGTTCCATTGTCACTTTTTTCATCCCACAATTTTTCATAATAGTCTCACCAACTTCTAAGGAACCGGTGAAACTCACCTTTCTAATTTCGGGTGCCCGAACCAGCATCATTCCGACTGTTGAACCAGGACCCACAAGGACCGAGATTCCCTGTTCAGGTAATCCTGCTTCAATGAGTGCCTGGGCAAGCATTAAACCCGAGAGTGGTGTCTTTGTTGCAGGTTTAAATATGACTCCATTGCCGGCTGCGATTGCAGGTCCAATCTTATGGCAACTCAAATTTAGAGGAAAGTTGAATGGGGAGATCGCAAGGACTATTCCTAAGGGGACGCGCAGATAAAATCCTATTTTATTTGTTTGACCGCTCAGGTCCATTCTCACCGTCTCACCCTTTAAATTCAGTGCTGCAATGCTTGAAAGTTTTATCGTGTTTATCGCGCGGTCAACTTCGGTCCTTGCCTCATTTATCGTTTTACCTACTTCAAGGCAGATTGTGCGGGCAAACTCCTCTCTTTTATCAGATATTATCTTTGCGGTCCGCTCAAGTATTTTCGCCCTTTCTCCAGCAGGCATATTTTTTAATATTTTATATCCTTCCTGTGCAATCTGGATTGCCTCAATAACATCATTCTCAGTGCTCAAACCAATTTCTTCAACGAGTTGATTGTTGTATGGATTATAAACTTCTATCTTTTTATCCCGGATTACTCTTTTCCCTCTGATAAACATAAAGAATTATATCAAACCTTTTATGTCTTTTTGTTGAATACCTTTTTTATCACATCTTCAAGTATATCCAGTCCATTATGTAATTCTTCTTCGGTTATGACTAATGGTGGAATTATCCTTATTGTTGATTCTCCGGCACCAAGTATCAATAACCCCTGTTTGAATGCCTCATAAACGATACCATCTCTTTTATCTTTTATCGGGGTCTTTGTTTTTCTATCCGAGACAAATTCTATTCCGAGCATCAGCCCTTTTCCCCGGATATCACCAATAAATTCGTAGTGCTCTTTTAATTCAATCAATCTTTTGAATGCAACTGCACCAAGTTTTGCTGCATTTTCAACCAAGCCATTCTCCAATAATTCAATCGTCTTTAATGCCGAGACACAGGATACAGGGTTTCCACCAAATGTTGAGGCATGGGCACCGGGTGGCCAATCCATAAGACCACTGTTAGCAACACAGACACCAAGGGGTAGTCCAGATGCAATTCCTTTGGCAATGCAATACATATCTGCCTTGGTATTGAAGTGTTCTATCGCAAACATCTTACCGGTCCTGCCCATCCCAGCCTGGACCTCATCATCGACCAGGATGATGTCGTAGTCATTGCACAATTTTCTAAGTGCCGGGAAAAAACCATCAGGTGGGACTACATAGCCACCTTCTCCCTGTATCGGCTCAACAAATATTGCAGCCACCTCTTCTGGTGGGGCGATCTTCTTAAAGACAACCTCTTCAATATATCTGACACATTCAAGATTGCATCCTGGATAAGAAAGATTAAATGGACAGCGATAACAATAAGCATATGGGACATGTGTCACATCAGGAAGGAGTGGTCCAAAGAATCTGCGCTGTCCAGCCTTTGAAGAAGTTAAAGATAATGCACCAAAGGTCCTGCCATGGAATGCACCGGTGAATGCAATATATCTTGGCCTTCTCGTATGATAACGGGCAAGTTTCATTGCACATTCCACTGCTTCTGCACCGGAATTTCCAAAGAATACCTTTTTGTTCTTTCCACCAGGCACGATCTCAGCGAGTTTCTCTGCAAGTTCAATCTGATACGGATAATAAAAATCGGTTCCGGACATATGGAGTAATCTTTCTGATTGCTGTTTGATTGCATCCACGACTCCAGGATGGCAATGCCCAGTGGCAAGGACTGCTATCCCTGAAGAAAAATCAAGAAATTCATTTCCATCCACATCAGTAACCCATACTCCGCTTCCTTTTTCAATCACTGCGGGATAACTCCTTGTATATGATGGGGAAATAAATTTTGAATCCCTTTTTAAAAATTCCCGTGCCTTGGGTCCGGGCAATTCAGTTCTTATTTTCGGTTTTTTCATATATATCCTTTGCCTTTTATGAATTCAGGCATTTTTGCTTGTAGAAGTTTACTCCTGCCAGGTATCAATCTGTGCCTTCTGGAGTGTCCCTGAATAATCAATATAGACCGTCTTCACTTCAGTGAATATCTCATAGGCGGTCCAGCCACCTTCACGATGTCCATTCCCTGTATTTTTCATCCCACCAAATGGTAGATGGCATTCAGCACCTATGGTTGGTGCATTGATATAAACAATACCAGTTTCAGCAAGTTCTGCTGCTTTTTGTGCCTTATTCAGGTCATTTGTATAGACGCTTGATGAAAGCCCATAGGTTGTGCCATTCAAAATCTTTATTGCTTCTTCAAAATTCTTTGCCTTTATAACGGATAAAACCGGTCCAAATATCTCTTCCTGGGCAATTCTCATTGTGGGTAGAACATCGATGAATACAGTTGGTTTATAGAACCATCCTTTTGCACACTCACCTTCTGTATATGGCTCACCACCGGTCAATAATTTTGCCCCTTCTTTTTTCCCGATATCAACGTACATTGCTACAGTATCTCTCTGTGCCTTGTTTACCAGGGGACCGACATCAACGGTTTCGTCAAGACCATTGCCAAGTTTTAACTTCTCAACCCTTGCCTTGAGCATTTCAATGAATTTATTATAAATTGGTTCTTCAATTATCAATCTTGAGGTTGCAGTGCAACGCTGTCCAGTTGTGCCGAATGCACCCCAGAGCACTCCATCCAGGGCAAGGTCCAAATTCGCATCAGCAAGGACCACCTGACCATTTTTACCACCGAGTTCGAGTGAACACCGTTTAAGGGTCTTTCCACATACCTCACCGATCCTCCTTCCAATATCAGAAGAACCTGTGAATGAGATTCCCACAATATCCGGATGGCTAAGCATCGCCTCACCGATTTCACCACCTCCACCATAGACAATGTTTAATACGCCTTCCGGAAGCCCGGCTTCATAAAGAACCTGGACGAGTTCACCCGCGGATGCAGGTGTATCAGTAGCGGGTTTAATCACTGCTGTGTTTCCACTTAAGATACAGGGGAATATCTTCCAGGAAGGAATCGCAACTGGAAAATTCCAGGGTGTGATGAGTCCCCAGACCCCGAGTGGATCCCTGCGGGTGAAACATATCTTATTTGGTAATTCGGATGGAACCGAATATCCAAAATATCTCCTGCCCTGTCCAGCAGCATATAATGCAGTATCAATCCCTTCTTGATAATCACCCCTTGTCTCTTTTATAACCTTGCCCATTTCCCTGGTCATCAGTCTTGCTGCCTCTTCTTTTTTTGAAATCATAATCTCTGCAGCACGCCGCATTATTTCTGCCTTCTTTGGTAATGGAATCGCACGCCACCCGGGATATGCCTTTTTTGCAGCTTCAATCGCCATATTCAAATCTTCGGCATTGGATTTTGGAAAGATCCCGATAACTTCATCCCAGTTTGCAGGGTTTCTATTCTCAAAAGTCCTGCCTGATTTAGAATCAACAAATTTGCCATTTATAAAATTTTTATATTCCTTCATTCTATAACTCCTTTTTGCAGTAAATGATTATAATTAAAAATGCGACCAAGTCAATACGATATTGACTTTTGAAATTTTTATTCTATAATCAATCTATGCGTCTCGATGTATTTCTGAAAAAGACACTGATAATCAGGCAGAGGTTTGCAGCAAAAGAGATATGTGATAAAGATTTGGTCAAGGTGAATGGTGTGCTTGCTAAGCCATCAAAGGAAATAAAGATTGGTGATGTGATTGAGATAGAGACAATAAAAGGTATTGTTAGATACAGGGTTTTGAATATTCCCCAGGGAAATGTGAAGAAAAGTGAGGTAACTCAATATTATGAAGATTGCAGTAACGATAGGTGACCCTTCAGGGATTGGTCCCGAACTTGTTCTGAAGTCTTTGCCCGAATTTTTAAGATTCAGACCATTGATATATGGTAACAAAGAAATTCTGCAGAGAACCGCAAAAGAACTTAGACTCATAAAAAACTTTCATTTAATAAAAGATTTCATCACTGATACTGTGCCTGATATAAATTTCCGATTTGGTAAACCTGATGAAAAAACCGGCAGGGTCGCCATTGATTCAATAAAATCTGCATTGAATAGCAATCCTGATATTCTTATCACCGCACCAATCGTCAAGAATGTGATAAAAAGATTTTTAAAAAATTTTATTGGTCACACAGAATTTCTCGCTGAGTATTTTAAAGTCAAGAATTTTGCTATGGTGGGAATAGTGAAAGATAAGAGGATTATGTTTTTGACAACCCATCTTCCTATTTTAGATGTTCCATCCAGGATAGAAAAGAAAGATATTTTTAATAAACTACTTTTATTTGATTATGGGCTCAAAAGATATTTCTGGATAAAAAAGCCAAGAATAGGGGTCTCTGCATTTAATCCCCATGGCTATGAATTCAGTTATGGTGAAGAGAAAAAGATTGAACAGGGGATCAAACTTGCAAGGAATAAAGGATTGAATGTCTCCGGACCATTTCCTGCTGATTCCTTATTCAATAAGGAATTTGACGGTTTCCTTGTTATGTATCATGACCAGGGTTTTGTTTATCTTAAGGCAGAAAGAGGTGGCGTAAACTGGACCCTGGGTCTTCCGGTTATAAGGGTTTCACCTTTATACGGTGCGGCCCTTGATATTGCAGGTAAAAATCTTTCTGATGCCTCAGGAATGGTAAGTGCAATAAAGACTGGAATAAAAATCTTCAGAAAAGGAGGTAAGAATGATGTTTTTAAAAAGATTTAGGAGTTTGAATTATTTATTATGCATTTTTATTATCTTTACTTCCTGCGGGAAAAAGGGTGATGTAAAGGGTGCTACTGAGGCTATAAAAAGGGGTAAATATATAGAGGCAGTGAAGTCATTGAAATCTGCTTTAAACACTGATTCACTTAATCCTGAGATCCATTTCAACCTTTCACTTGCCTATATTCATCTTGATTCAACCCAGAGGGCGTATGAGCATTTTATAAGACTCGTGGAATTGCAATCGCCATTGAAGGATAGTATAGATTTAAAATTACTTCTGACAAGGTCTTTGATGATTGACCCATATTCTTCAAGCCCTATACCAATGGGGAAGATGAATCAATTCAAGGGTTGTTTTGGTCCGGACAATGAATTACTTGCAGTTGCAGCCGCAAAAAAAGATATTGCGGATATCTATCTAATAAAACTTGATGGCACAATCGTAAAAAAACTGACAAAAAGAGGAATGAATACTGATCCGGCATTTTCGCCAAAGGGTGATAAGATTGCTTATGTATCAAGCATTGATGGTGATGAAGAGATATTCCTTTATGATATCAATACCGATTCTACGATAAAACTCACCAATAATGATTACACAGATTTTTCTCCGGTGTTTTCTCCAGATGGAAAAGAGATTGCATATGTTACGAATCGGGATGGTGGATGGGAGATCTATAAAATAAACCTCGTCCAGAGGCAGGCATTCAGATTGACAAAAAACAATTTCTGGGATGGATTTCCTTCTTATACACCAGACGGACAATTCATCGTTTTTTCTTCAAAAAGAAATGGCAGCGAAGACATTTATATTATGAAACCAAATGGCGCTGATGAACGATTATTATATTATACAAAATTTGATGAGACCGACCCGCATCTTGCCGGAGATAATCTATATTTTCGTTCCAATATGGATGGAGAATTTGAGATATATAATGTTGATATAAAGAAAAAGATTCTCACCAGGCTTACATATAATGATGTTCCAGACTGGAATCCAAGGGTGAGCAGTGATGGAAAGAGGATAGTCATTTCAAGAAAGGTTAAGAATCTATGGCAACTTTATTTTGTAAATCTTGAGAATCCAATCCCTGCTGAGGTGATTGCTGAAAGGATAAAGACGACTATCGGGATAAAGGATTAGTTTTTTTTGCCCTTAATAAAAGTATTATACCTGCGAGCACAATTATTAGTGAGATTATTTGATTGATTAAAAAATTGCCAGTATCCTCATAATACCTTATAAAATCAACTCCAAACCTGAAACCGCCGTAAAATATTAAAAAATATGCAAAGACCTCCCCCGGGCGGTGTTTGTGGTGAAGCAGTCGTTGGAGGAAGAAAAAGAGGAATAAACCGAATAATGAAGAATATAACTGGGTAGGATGTATAGAACAATCAAGGCCTGAATGATAGGCGAACGAGCCTTTGGGAAAATGAACTCCCCAGGGCAGTTTTGTTGGTTTGCCAAAACAGCAGCCATTGAGGAAACAGCCAATTCTGGTAAAGAATTCACCAAGGGCGATAGAAGGACTCACCAGATCACCCAGCAATATAATTGATAGTTTTTCTTTTTTTACATATATTGCACCAGCAATGAATGCACCTATGAATCCACCAAAGAACATCATCCCGCCATTCCAGATTTCAAAAATGCTTATTATATCACGGAATTCAGATGGGTGGAATGCAACATAAAGGATTCTACCACCCAGGATCACACCTATCATCAGCCAGAATGCAAGATTTTCAATTATGACCGGAGCAATATTGTGTTTCTTTGCCTCTCGTTTAACAAGAAAAAGGGCAACGATGAATGATATAACAAGCATTGTGCCATAACTTGGTATCCCGAAGCCGTCAAATTTTATGAGGATAGGCCCCATCTATTTATTCTCTTTCTTTGTCTCCTCAATGATCTTCAGACTTATTTCTTTTGGCACCTCTTCATAATGATGGAACTTCATTGTAAAGTATCCTCTTCCCTGGGTCATAGACCGCAAACTCGTTGAATATTTATACATTTCTGCCTCAGGAACCATTGCCTTTACTACCTGTATCTTACCCATTGCCTCCATACCCATTATCTTGCCCCTTCTACTATTGAGATCTCCAATCACATCACCCATAAATTCTTCAGGCACATAGACTTCAACCTCCATTATCGGCTCCAGAAGGACAACATTCCCTTTTTCTGCATTTGCCTTTATTGCCATTGAGGCTGCAATCTGGAATGCAATATCAGAGGAATCAACCGGGTGGTATGAACCATCGTAGACCGTTACCTTCACATCAGTAATAGGATAACCTGCAAGATAACCTTTTTCTAATGCTTCACGAACACCTTTTTCTACGGATGGGATATATCTTGCTGGTATTGCACCACCAAAGATTTCATCGGCAAATTCAATCCCCTGGCCCCTGGCGAGTGGTTCAACCCTTAACCAGCAGTCACCATACTGTCCATGTCCACCAGTCTGTTTTTTATATTTGCCCTGGGCTTCTGTCTTCTTTGTAAATGTTTCACGGTATTTTATCTTTGTCTTGGTCAATTCAACATTGACACCATATTTTCTCTGGAGCCTTGATAATATCACATCAAGATGTAATTCACCGACTCCGGAAATGATTAATTGTTTTATCTCCGGGTCATAGGCAAAACTGAATGTCGGGTCTTCAGCCCTTAATTTTGTTAAGCCATTAGAGATCTTTTCCTCATCACCTTTTGCCTTGGGCACGATTGCCATTGATATAGACGGTGCAGGGAATTCAATCGTTGGTAGTTTTGTATTTGTCTTTGCCAGTGTATCACCGGTATGGGTATTTTTCAATTTCACCAATCCAGCAATCATACCTGCGGATAAAATATTGCTTTCTTTTCGCTCCCTACCTTTTATGAAATATATCTGGGCAATCTTTTCTTCTGTGTTCTGCGTTGTATTATTCACACTATCACCCATATTCAATTTGCCACTAAGAACTTTCAAATAACAGAGTTCGCCGAGATGGGGCTCAACTATCGTTTTGAAAACATATCCAACAAAAGGTTCATTTTCATTCCTTTTTATTTTATTGCTATCAAATACGAGTTCAGGAAGTTCTTCATAAGAAGGTAAAAATTCTATTGCCATATTTATAAAATCCTGTATCCCTATGAGTTCAAGCCCTTCGCCACAGAAACACGGAGCAACTTTATTTTCTATGATAGCCTTCCTCACGGCTGGAATACATTCCTGGATTGTCAGAGAACCGGTTTCAAGATATTTATTCATCAGGTTATCATCGCTATCTGCTGCACACTCAATAAATAATTCCTGGTATTTTGAAATTTTATCTTTTAAATCAGAAGGTATCTGTGCTTCAGTTGTTTTGCCATCTTTTGTAATATATGCCTTTTCTTTTATGATATTTGCAACACCTTCAAATTTTTCTGATGAACCGATCGGAAGATTAAAAGGCACAATCTTTTTCTTTGAAATTTCGTTTAAACTCTTCAAAACTTCATAAAAATCAGCATTTTCTTTTTTTAGTTTATTTATAAAAAAGACAATGGGCATATTTCTTTTTACCGCCGCATTCATTATCCGCTCTGTGCCCACGGCAATGCCTGTTGTTGCATCAACGACTACAACACAGACATCTGCTGCATAAAGTCCGCTCAACATTTCACCAATAAAATCAGCATACCCCGGCGTATCAATTATATTAAATGTTATCCCTTCATATACAAAGGTTGCAAGTCCCAGATTAAGACTGCAACCTCTTTTTTGCTCATCCGGGTCCGTATCAAACATACTTGTTCCATCACTAACCTTGCCAAATCTTGTATTGGCACCGCAAAAGAATGTAATTCCATCAGCAAGGGTAGTTTTACCACATCCGGCATGCCCGAATAACCCGATATTCTTTAACCCTTTCTGTCCCATAAAAATACCTCCTTATAAAATCAATGAAACTCAGGCTATTGATTATATCCCATTTATTCTCAAAGTCAAGGGTTAGACAATTGTTTAAAAAAGAACATATTTTGATCAAGATAGGGGGTAAAAGATTTGCGATTAAAATGATTTGTGGTATTGATTTTAAAGATTTTTTGGCTATCATTCTTTATGGAAATAACATTTATCGGTGCAACCAGAACCGTGACCGGTTCAATGCATCTATTTGAATATAACAAAAAAAAGTTTCTTATAGAGTGTGGACTTTATCAGGGGCATCGGTCAGAAGCCGAGAGGATAAATAGAACATTTCCATTCAAGCCCCGAGAAATAGAATGTGTAATCCTTTCCCATGCCCACCTTGACCATTCAGGAAATCTTCCTTCTCTGATAAAGAGAAATTTCCGTGGAGAGATATATTGCACGGCAGCAACAAAGGATATTACTGAATTAGTCCTTCTTGATTCAGCGCATCTCCAGATGAATGACATTGCATATTTTAACAAAAAACAGCGCAAGGCAGGGCTTCCTACAAAAGAGCCATTGTATACAGTAGAGGATGCAGAGGATACACTAAAATATTTTAAGACCATCAATTACCACAATGAATTTGAACCAGTTGATGGTGTATCAATGATTTTCTATGACGCAGGGCATATCCTTGGGTCAGCCCAGATTCTGATTGAGGATAATGACAAAAGAATCCTTTTCTCTGGAGACCTCGGCAGGAATAATATGCCTATAATCAGGGATCCAGAGATACCAGAGGAAATTGACTGTTTGATTTTGGAATCCACATACGGAAGTAGAATTCACAGTTCATTTGAACAGATGACCGATGAATTGAAACAGATAATCCTTGAAGGCAAAGAGAAGAAGGGCAAGATAATAATACCGGCATTTGCAGTAGAAAGAACCCAGGTCCTTGTGACGATGCTAAAGCGACTCTATGAAGATGGGATTATAAAGAATATACCGATATATATTGATAGCCCACTCGCAACGAGTGTCACCGAGGTCTTTGCCCGTCATCCAGAATGTTTTGATGAAGAGACCTACAAGAAATTTATAAAAGAAGAACCATTTGATTTTCCTGGGTTAATTTATATCAAAAATATAGAAGAGTCAAAATCCCTGAACGAGAAAAATGGACCGATGATAATCATTTCTGCATCAGGGATGTGTGAAGGTGGCAGGGTATTACACCATCTCATACATTCTATTGAAGATGAAAAGAATATAATCATTCTCACCGGATTCCAGGCATCAGGGACTTTGGGCAGAAAGATCCTTGATGGTTATAAAGAGGTTTTTATCTTTGATACAAAATTCTATGTGAATGCAAAGGTCTATTTTATGGCAGGACTCTCTGCCCATGCAGACAGCAATGACCTGATTGAATTTGTAAAAAAGGTAAAAAACCATCGTTTGAAAAAGGTCTTTTTAATCCATGGTGAAATCACCGAGGCAGTGGCATTGAAAGAAAGAATAGAATCCTTAGGCATAGAGACTGAAATTCCCGAATCAATGACGAGTGTGGTCTTATGAAAAAAAGGATAGTTGTAATAGAAGACGACCAGGCGATACTTGATTTGGTAATATATAATCTACAAAAGAATGGCTTTCAGACCGAAGGATTTACCAGTGGTTATGATGGGTTGAATTTCCTTTTAAAAAATCCAGCAGACCTTTTAATACTTGATCTAATGCTTCCAGATATTGATGGCTTTGAACTCTGCAAAGAATTAAAAAACCAGGAGAAGACAAAAAATTTACCGATAATCATACTCACTGCAAAGACTGAAGAGGCAGACCGGGTTCTCGGCTTGGAATTGGGTGCCGACGATTATATTATAAAACCATTCAGCCCAAGGGAACTTGTCGCAAGGGTTAAGGCAGTCCTGAGACGCTCAGGGGTAACTGAACCTGAAGAATTGGAGGTATATAAATTTGAAGATTTGGTTGTTGATACAAATAAACACAAGGTGTATTTCAAACAACAGGAGATTGAATTGACTGCAACCGAATTCAGCATCCTTCTTAATTTGATAAGACATCCAGGCAGGGTTTATACCAGGGATAACCTTCTTGATATTCTCGGCAAAACAATCCTTGACCGTAATATTGATGTCCATATCACAAACCTTCGTAAAAAACTTGGTCCGGCAGGCAGATTTATTAAGACGATCAGGGGTGTTGGTTATAAACTGGATGCAGAATGATATATATAATAATTGCAATTCTAATACTTATTATTATTTTCTTATTGATAAGGTTTAGTATAATAGATAAAAAATTAAAAGAGATCGCAAATTACACAACTGAGTTATTAAATGGCAATTATACACATCGCATTATAAAAAAAGAGAAGGGAAACTTTGCTACACTGATAGAAAATTTGAATACCCTTGCTGAAAGACTGGAGGCAAGGAGATTGGACTGGGAGGAGAAAGAGATTCTTTTGGATATCCTTTTTAAAGGGATAAAAGAAGGATTGATAATAACAAAGAAGGACGGAGAAATCATAAAATTCAATAACAGGATAAAAGATATATTTCCGATGACCCCATTCCAGTCAGGAAGGGTGATTCAGGAATTATGGATAAACAGGAGTTTTATTGAATTCAGTACAAGTAAACCTGAATCAGGAAGGATTGAATCATTAGAATTGGACTTTCCGGAGATGGGAAAGTCATTTTTAATATCACGATTTTATGTTGAAAAAAATCAACTGATTTTCTATCTCTTCAATGACATAACCGACTCAAAAAATTTAAAACGGATAAAGTCAGAATTTATTACAAATCTATCCCATGAGATACGCACACCACTTACTGCAATAAAAGGTTATCTTGAGGCAATAGAAGAACCTGACATAAATAAAGAAAATAGAAAGAAATTCTTAAAGATTGTGCGCGAAAATATTGACAGATTAACTAATATCGTCTCTGACTTGCTCCTGCTTTCTGATATTGAAAGACCAGAAAGAAGATTAAAGACAGAAAAGATTGATTTAAATGAACTTGCCAGCGAAGTCATAAAATTGTTTCGTAAAACTGCTGAAAATAAGGGTATTCAACTGGAATTTTCACCATCAAAGATACCAGAATATTATGGGGATCGTTTCCTGCTCCAGCAATTATTGATCAATTTAGTGAGTAATGCGGTCAGGTTCACTGAAAAGGGCAGGGTTGAGCTCAGTATTAATTTTGGGAATGGAAGGTTTTATATCACGGTCTCAGATACAGGTATTGGCATTCCATCTGATGAGATTCCAAGGATATTTGAAAGATTTTATACAGTTGATAAATCAAGGTCTAAGACCCAGGGAGGGACCGGTCTTGGTCTATCAATCGTCAAGCATATTGTCCAGTTGCACCAAGGCGAGATAAAGGTTGAAAGCAAACTGCGCGAAGGCTCAAAATTTACCGTTATTTTACCTGCAATCCAATCCCCATCATCTTAATCTTTTTCCTACCAACCCGCCAAGATTACCAACTCCAAAAGTCAACACCTTCCAGCCTGTCTGAAAGGTGTTGACTTTTGGAACCCATATTTGTTTGTAGCATTCAATTTGACGATTAGACAATTGTCGAATTGATGAATGAAGATATTTATCGTCTGTTTTAATTAAAGTCGTAATGAATATAATCATTCCAGATCAAATGGAATTGCCCAAGCAGGTAAAAATCTTATCTGACAATTATTTATCTTTTCTACTTTATAGGTGTTCTTTGTTAAGATATAGCCCTTGTCTACTGGATTTTCCTTTATAAATTTCCTGAAGGCATTAGAAATCTTGGGAGACCAACTCCATTTTACCTCAATGGGTATAATTCTATCTTCTCTTCTCAAAAGAAAATCAATCTCTTCACCCGCCTGTGTTCTCCAGTACCGCAACTCATCTGTATCTCCAAGACAATGAAGAAGTGAGACATAAACGCCAGATTCTAACAGCAACCCGGCATTAGCACGGAGTGATAGATTCTGGAATGTCTTCAATGTGTAATTTAAAAATCCAGTGTCAAGAAAGAATAATCTGGGCATCTTTATTATCTCTTTGGCACGACTTTTTGCCCAGGGTATCAATGTTTTTATAATAAAAGTCTCTTCAAGGATTGAAAGATAGCGCATAACCGTATTCCGGGCAATTCCGACTTCCTTGGATATCTCAAGACTTTTCAATAAACCACTATTCTGGGTAGCAAGGAATTCAACAAATGTGCTGAATTTGATAAAACTCTCTTCAGCCACAAGGCTGCGGATCTCTTTTTCAAGATATGTGGTTTGAATTTCTTTTAGAACCCTTACTTTCATCTCATATTCTGGGGTAAGCGCGACCTTGGGATAACCCCCATAAATAATATATTCTTCATAAGCAGAATTGATTTGTGAGAGAAAGGGTTCTGGAATTGGATTACTCTTATATTGTTTTATAATTCTTAGTAACTCTACTCTACTTGTAAATTCCAGGAATTCCAAAAATGAAAGGGGATACAGAATAAAGACCGCCTTCCTACCGGTCAAAGGTTCAGCCATTTTTAATTTCAATTTTAGACTTGAAGAACCACTCACAATAAATTTTGATCTCGGGTAATGGTCATGGAGATATTTTAAGATACTTGTGCAATTTTCCATATAATGAATCTCATCAAGGAAAACATATGTAGTTTCTTTACTTTCCTTCCGCCGGCCCATTGCATTGAGATATGAAATAACATCGCGCACAGTCTTCAGTGCATTTCTGATTTCAATATCCTCAAGGTCAATAAAATAGGTTTCTTTGCCTGCGGATTCAAGATCTGTTTGAAGCAATCTTAGGACCGATGTTTTACCTACCTGGCGTGCACCGAGAATTACGATTATCTCATCCCGCTCAAGCCATTTTTTCAGTCTTTTTGATTATATCCCTATACAAAAAGTTTAAACTTTTTGACACATCCATATTGCAATTTTATATAAAAATTTACTGATGTCAGGGACAAATTTCTATATTCTTTCTTGTATCGTTAAACTTTGCTTGCATCATTTTTTAGGCAGGCAGAAAAATGTTGCAAAGTAATCGGGACTGGAAGTGCCTCCTACAAAAATCGTTTATCGTTGGACGGTGTCGCAGCCTGTATCAAATTTCAAATTCCAAACCACCACCCGCCACACAGTATGGCGGAAGTGTGGCAGGTAGAGAGATAAACATTTGAGCCTCTTTGCCCTTTTCTATTTTCGTTTCACGGTTCACGGTGCACTTTTCACAACTTTATCCCCTTTTTACCCTTCTTTATCCATATTTACCCCTCTTTACCCCTTCTCGTGCCTTTTAGCCTTTTTGAGCCTTCAAGAGCCTTTTTCTTTTTTGCCTTCAATTGCCTTTTTTGCTACTCTCTTATTGCTAACTTAGAATCGATTTATCATTGGTTTTGGTCTTAACAATCTTTTAACATTCGCTTAATCAAAGTTTAATATCAAAGAAGTATAATATGGTGTGAAAGGAGGCTTATGGGTTCAACATCTAAACCCAATAAATCCATACTAAAAGTGCTGGTGGTTCCAGCATTGATGTTGATGTGCTTATCTTCGGGCTACGCAGATGCACAGATATACGGATATTTCTGGATGAGATATACCTATGAAAATCCGACCACGCCTGAAGTAGAAGAGAACGCACACGAATTCGCCATAGAAAGGGGATATGTCCGGTGGAAGACAAAGACCGAGCCGGTCTCATTCTCTGGGACCATTGATATATCAAATAAAGCAAAGGCAACAAATGCCTCAGACTGGAACATCCGTCTAAAGTATGCCCAGGCTGACTGGAAATTGCCATATATTGGAAAGACAATCCCTGATGCACAACTGATGATTGGACTCCAGAAGGTCTATTTTGGAATGATGGATATCTGGGAATATCCAGTGATTGAGAAGAGCCTTGAGGAAGTGGAGAAAAAGACCAACAGTGCAGATTTAGGATTGGGATTATACGGTCTATTGCCCGTTGGTTATGGTGAATTTGCGGTTCAGACCTTTAATGGCAATGGTTATTCAAGTGTAACAGAGAATAATACAAATAAGGCGATCTGTGGTAATCTATCATTAATCCCTTTACCAGGGGTTATGCTCAAGGGTTCTTTATGGCAGGCAAAAGCACCCCAATTGATTGATTCAGTCATTACCCAGGTTGACCAGAATAGATATGCAGGGCTTGTCCAGTATAAATATGGACCAGCAACACTGATTGGTGAGGTTCTTTTGACAAAAGACCACGAAACCGAGGGCTTTGGCTATTCAGGTTTTGTTGAATTTGCCATAAAGAAGTATTTGAGTCTATTGGGCAGATATGATATGTGGGATAAAGATAAGTCAGAAGAGAACAATTCTCATACAAGAATTATAGCCGGGATTAATTATGCGATCGCTAATAATCTTTTGACCCAGGTAAATTACCAATTAAAATCCTATGAAGACCCGGAAGAAGATGCAGAAGATAAGGTAATGGTTCAATTTAAGTATTCTTATTAATTAAGGAGGTTTTATGAATACTTTTAAAAGAGTAATGGTCCTTGGTTTAGGTCTATGCATTGGGCTCTTTGCCCAGGAATTGACCCTCCAGGGTTCAACGACCGTTCTTCCAATCGCTCAGGCAGCTGCAGAAGCGTATATGGAAAAACATCCAGATGCAGATATTATGGTCAGGGGTGGTGGCTCAGGGACCGGTATTGCTGCATTGATTGATAATGCTACTGATATTGCAATGGCATCAAGGCCAATGAAGACAAAAGAGGTTAAACAGGCAAGGGAAAAGGGGATCAATCCTGTGGGAACCGTGATCGCCCTTGATGGCATTGCTGTGATAGTCCATCGTGATAACCCATTAAATGAGATATCACTTGAGGACTTAAAAAAGATCTATACCGGAAATATATCTAACTGGTCAAATCTCGGTGCAAAGGGTAAGATTGTAGTAATTTCAAGGGATGCGGCATCAGGCACATTTGAGGTTTTCAATGAAATGGTTCTTGAAGGTGCAAAACTGACTGAGAGTGCATTAATGCAGGCATCAAACCTTGAGATTGCAAGGACTGTTGAACAGACACCTGGTGGTATCGGTTATGTTGGACTTGGTTATATCAGTGATAAAGTAAAGGTGCTGAAAGTAAACGGTGTTACACCATCTGAACAGACAGTTAGAAATGGTTCTTATCCTCTTGCCCGACCGCTATATCTATATACAAACGGCAATCCGTCAGGAATGAAGGAAGAATTCATAAATTTTGTCCTCTCTACTGCCGGTCAGAACATAGTCCGTGATAACGGATTTGTGCCGGTTAAATAGAAATCGGTGGCACATGATCGGTGGAATAGCAAGTAGGGAATTAAAGACCCATATTTTTCGTGGGTTATCCCTATTTGCTATCCACCGATTTTTTTGCTCCTTTAGAAATTCCCTTTTTTTGCGGATGATGGAAAAGATTACCCCGAATTTATTCATGCGTGAGCGGTTAAGATGAAGCGCCAGATAATTGAAAACTTCATAAAGATACTGCTTTTGATTGTCGCAATGAGCGCGCTTGTTTTTCTTGCGGGTATTGTGGTAGTCTTGATTACACAGGGAACACCAATTCTTAAATATGTTAGTGTAAAAGATTTTTTCTTCGGAATGAAATGGTATCCGACCCATGGAGAACCAGAATTCGGTATTTTGCCAATGATTTACGGCTCATTGATTGTCACGATAGGCGCCTTAGTCTTTGCAACTCCATTAGGTATTATGTGTGCGCTTTACATTGCCGAGGTCGCACCACACTGGCTAAAGGAAACCTTAAAACCCATTATTGAATTACTTGCTGGTATCCCTTCGGTTGTGTATGGTTTATTTGGTGCACTTTTCATCGCACCTCTTGTCCAGAAAACTTTCAATCTACCAACAGGATTGACTGCTTTTTCTGCAGCGATCGTTTTGGGAATAATGATTCTACCAACAATCACAAGCATTGTTGAAGATGCCCTGACCACAATTCCCAAAGAATACAGTGAGGCAGCACTTGCTCTTGGTGCAACAAAATGGGAAACAATGACAAAGATAATTTTACCTGCAGCATCAAGTGGTATTACTACTGGTATCGTCCTTGGTATGGGCAGGGCGATTGGTGAGACAATGGCAGTTCTTATGGTCGCGGGTGGTTCTCCAAACATTGTTTTTTCTTTCTTAAAACCGGTCCGGACTATGACCGCAACGATTGCAGCAGAAATGGCAGAGACCGTTGTGGGGAGTGAACACTACTATGCCCTTTTTGGCATTGCGATAGTTCTATTCTTATTGACAATGGCATTCAATATCCTTGCCGAGCATATATCTTCTCGTTTCCACAAACGTTTTACTGCGATGAAATAATATGGCTAATAGTTCTTTTGAAATCGCCAGCAGTTTGAATTGTGTTCCTGAAAATAATACAATGAAGAATGTTTCTTTAAAAACAAAGAGAAGAAATATTCAGAATATTGGAATATCTGTATTGTTCGTTTCATTATTGGTAAGTGCAGTATTCCTGTTTATTGTCATAATATTTATCAGTCTTCAGGGATTGAAGGTCATAAACCTTGAGTTTCTCTTCAGTATGCCTAAAAGATCGATGACTGCAGGTGGGATACTTCCAGCAATATTGGGAACATTGTATCTTGCCTTAGGTTCGGTCATATTCGCCCTGCCAATAGGTGTTCTTTCCGGGATATATCTGAACGAATATGCAAAGGATAACTTCTTATTGAGAATATTAAAAACCGGCATCAATAATCTTGCAGGTGTGCCATCTATAGTCTTTGGATTGTTTGGCCTGGCAATATTTGTAAAATTCTTTGGTTTTGGTATTTCTATTCTCTCCGGTTCATTAACCCTGGGCATAATGATTTTACCTGTTATCATAAGCACCACAGTTGAGGCATTAAAGACTGTTCCAGATTCATTCCGTGAGGCAGCATATGGTGTTGGAGCAACAAAATGGCAGACCATAAAAGGGATTGTTTTGCCATCAGCATTGCCCGGAATCCTTACCGGTGTAATTCTCGCTATTGGTCGTGCTGCAGGCGAGACTGCACCGATTTTGTTTACAGCGGCAGTTTTCTTCAGTAAAAAATTGCCCAATTCCATACTTTCACCGGTCCAGGCATTACCCTATCATATCTATGCACTTATGACCGAAGGGACATACCCGGATAAACAGATTCCCATTGCTTATGGTTCAGCACTCGTTCTTTTGATGTTAGTTTTAGGGATGAATCTCGTTGCAATTATTATTAGAATAAGACAGAGAAAGAAGAGATTATGGTAGAAATTGCGTTAAAAAATGAAAGAAAAGAAAATATAAATGAATGCAAAATGCAGAATACAAGTATAATTGTCAAAGACCTGAATGTATTCTTTGGAAAAAATCACGCCCTCAAAAACATAAATTTAAATATTTACTGCAATAGCATTACTGCAATCATTGGTCCTTCAGGCTGTGGCAAAAGCACATTTATCCGTTGTTTGAATCGTATGAATGATATAATTCCATCAGCGCGGATTGAGGGAGAGGTCTGGTTTGATAATGAAAACATCTATGACCCGATGTATGATGTGTACGATTTGAGAAAGAAAATCGGGATGGTTTTTCAAAAACCAAATCCATTTCCGAAAAGCATCTTCGAGAATCTTGCATTTGGTCTGAGGATACATGGGATTACAGATAAAAGAGAGATCGAAGAAAGGGTGGTTAATGCGCTAAAAGCATCTGCGCTCTGGGATGAAGTCGCAGACCGTTTACACGATTCCGCATTTTCTCTTTCTGGTGGTCAACAGCAGAGACTCTGTATTGCACGAACCCTGGCAATAGAACCAGAAGTGATACTATTTGATGAACCCTGTTCAGCATTAGACCCTATCTCCACAGCAAAGATAGAAGAATTGATGATAAGATTGAAAGAAAAATATACAATTGTTATCGTCACACATAATATGCAACAGGCAGCACGGGTCTCGGATTGGACTGCATTCTTATACATTGGGGAGTTGATTGAATATAATCAGACCCCAAAATTGTTCACCAATCCGAAAGATCCAAAAACTGAAGCCTATATAACCGGAAGATTTGGATAAGGATTTATAATGCATAAAATAAATAGGAGGCAATTTATGTTAATTGAAGGCAGAATAGTGGAAAATAGCCAATCGGAGAAGAAATTTTTTGAATATTACAGGCATAAGGAAAGACTGAATCGAATAAAACCAAAAATTCTGATTCGTCATGAAAAAATTATTGAGCAGATGTTGAAAAAAGATGAAAATAAGAATTTGGATGTGAAATCAAAAAAAATACAATTAGATTTATTCGGCGAAAATTTGAATTGATATGCTGAAAGAAAAAACAGAAAAACTAAAGATAAATATAATAAAATTTGCGAGTATTGTGGAGAATATGTTAAAGGATGCTGAGACATCTGTATATACCCGCGACCATGCGATTGCCAATAATGTAATAACACACCTTGAGCAATTGGCTAATCGCATTGAAATTGAGAATGAAACCCAATTTATTGAATTTCTTGCATTATTTCAACCAGAGGCGAGTGATTTAAGAACTGTAGTCTCTCTTTTGAAGATAAATAATAATCTGGAAAGAATTGCTGACCACTGCGTAAATATTGCTCAGCGTATTTCTTCATTTAATTCAATAAATAACTTCATAAAGTTAAAGGTAATGTTTAGCACTGTTCAGCAGATGTTTAAGGAGACATTCAGTGCGTTTATCAATAATGGTACCGGTAAGTTATTAAAAATTATAGAACAGGACAAAATAGTTGATGAAAAATTAAGGGAATTGACCAATGAAGTCATTGATACAATGGATAATTGCCATACAATGTCAAATAATGCAATTTCAGCATTATTAATTGGCAGGGACCTTGAACGTATCGGAGATTTAACCATCAATATATGTGAAGATATTATTTATATGACTAAAGGCGATGTCATAAAACACAGGTGGTATATTACCTCAGAATCAAGTAGTTAAAAAATATCTGTTGACCATATTGAAATATTTTTTACTCAGATTTTTATTATTCTTTTTTGCGATTCATTTCTGATTATTGACAAAATTGAATAATTATATATTATTCACTATGTTTAAACTGCTGAAAAAGGACTGCAATACAAGGGCAAGGCTCGGTCTTTTAAAAACGAGACACTTTGAGGTGAAGACACCAAATTTTATGCCTGTGGCAACCCAGGGTAGTGTGAAGATGATTTCACCTGAAGAGTTAAAAAAAATTGGGGTTGAGATAATCGTTTGTAATACATACCATCTGATGCAGAGACCCGGAACCGCACTCATAAAAAAACTTGGAGGTATTCATAAATTTATGAGCTGGGAAAGGGCAATCCTTACTGACTCAGGTGGATTCCAGGCATACTCATTGAGTGAATTGAGAAGTGTAGATGATGATGGTCTTAGATTTCTGTCCCATATCGATGGGAGCAGGATTCATTTAACCCCTGAAAAGGCGATCGAGGTCCAGCAGGACTTGGGAGCCGATATTGCAATGTGTCTTGATTTCTTCACAGCTTATCCATCAGAATTCATTGAGGCAAGGATTGCTGTGGAAAGGACGATAAACTGGGCAGGACGGAGTTTAAATGTAAAAAAAAACGCATATTCGCAATTATCCAGGGTGCAACTTTCAAGGAACTTAGAAAAGAATGCACCTATCGTCTTCTTGAATTGAATTTTCCTGGGTATGGAATTGGAGGATTGATGATTGGTGAACCAGCACAATTGACAATGGAGATGGTAGATGTTGTGAATGGTATCATCCCGGAAAATAAAATCAGATATTTGATGGGTTGCGGTTATCCTGAGGATATCATTGAGGCGGTAAGCCTTGGGGTTGACCTTTTTGATTGTGTCCTTCCAACCCGTAATGGTAGAACTGGAATGGCATTCACATCCGAAGGTAAATTGATTATAAAAAGCAGTCGTTATGCACAGGACGATTCACCACTTGATAAAAATTGTAATTGTTATACCTGTAAAAATTTCAGCCGTGCATATCTAAGACACCTTTTTAATGCGGGTGAGGCACTTGCAGGTCGTCTTGTCAGTTATCATAATATCCAGTTTTATATCAATCTTATGAAGGAAATTCGATTCCATATAAAAAGGGGAGATTTTGACAGTTTTGCTTCTAATATTAGGAAAGTCTATAATTTCCGTCAGGCAGGTAAAAATGGTGAATTTGACTCTTGACATTCAATTAATTATATATATAATATTTAAATTTAATTTATTGGGGGGAATAGCCCCATTTGGAGTTTGTGTAAAATTTAGTTAAAGAGCAAAGGAGTGAATATGTTTGGAAAAAAGAAAAAGGTAGTTGGTCTTGATATTGGCTCAAGTCAAACAAAGGTCGTTGAACTTTTGCCAGGTAAGACCAAAAGGCTGATAAATTACGGCATCTCTAAGATATTGCCGGATGCAATTGTTGAAGGGGAGATCATTGACCGGGAAGCAGTCCTGGATTCAATCAGGGCTCTTTTCGAATCCCGCAATATCACAACAAAGGATGTCGTAATAGGTCTTGCTGGAAGGGATGTGATAATAAAGAGAATTGTAATGGATCGTTTGAGTGAAGCGGAAACGAGGGAACAAATAAAGTGGGAGGCAGAACAATATGTTCCATTTGATATCAATGAGGTCTCCCTGGATTTTGATGTGGTAAATCCTAATTATGGCGAGAACCAACAGGAAGTTGTTCTTGTTGCCGCAAAAAACGAACTGATTAATAATCTTACCGCACTTTTGAAAGAACTGAATCTAAATCCAATCATAATTGATACTTCTGCATTCGCCCTGCAAAATGCTTTTGAATATAATTATCAACCAGGTCCAGATGAAACGATTGCTCTTGTAAATATCGGTGCCGGGATGACAATAATAAATGTAATAAAAGGCGGTTCTTCTTTACTCGCAAGGGATGTCTATTATGGAGTCAATTCATATATCAATAAACTACAGAAAGAGATCGGTTTCAATTACGAAGATGCGGCGAATACAGTTAAAGGAACAATTCCAGTCGGTGCATCCCAGGATTCGATACAGGGTGTTTTTGAATCGTTTGTCAACGACCTCAGCACCCAGATTGAAAGAAGCCTCCAGTTCCTTACCACAGTAACGGGTGAAGAAAAGGTGAGCAAGATGTTTATCACTGGCGGGGGTGCACTCATCGCTAATATGGTTGATTATCTTAAACGACGATTGAATGTAAGTGTTGAAGTATTTAATCCTTTTAAAAACATACTTTATGACCCCTCAATTTTTGCGCCTGAAGGGGTTGAAATGATTGGTCCAGTTTTAACCCAGGCAGTTGGTCTTGCATTAAGGGGGGACTAATGATAAAAATAAATCTATCGCCCAGCCCTAAAAAGGCAAAGGCTCCAAAAGCAAAAGCCGCAAAACCAGGTGCACCGCCGATTAAATTGCCCGCCATTAAGGTGGGTGCACTTTATATTCTGGGGATTGCGGTCGTTGTCATCATTATTGCACTTTTCCTGATAATTCAATCGAGCAAAATTGGTGGACTCAATCGTAATATAAATCAATTACAGACACGGCTTGACGAATTAAAGGTTTATGTTGCAACGGTTGATAGTTTAAAACGGCGAGAAAAAGAACTGATGGCACTTATAAGTCCGATTAAGCAGCTCAATCAAAATCGTTTTCTTATTGCGCATATTCTTGATGAAATATCAGCGCGCATTCCAGAATTTACCTGGCTTACAATGCTCAATGTATCGACACAGAATATTGATATTAAAGGGACGACAGCCTCAAATCTACTCGTCGCTGAATTTATGAATCGACTTGAGGAATCCCCTTACATCAGCAATGTGGATTTGACTGTTCTTGAGAAAAAGACTGTTGAAAAACAGGAGATGATGGAATTTACACTTACAGCAAATGTCAAAATTGATTTAGATGGAGGTACGAAATGAATTTAAAAGAACCAAAAACCCAGCAGACAATTGTATTTTTTATCCTCCTGATACTGGTTTTGATTCTGTTTTTCCGTTTCCCTTATACCTCAAACCAGAATAAGATAAAAAGCCTTGAGGCAAGAAGGGATTCGCTCCAGATTAAGGTTCAGGAGGCTGAGGCAGCCAAGGCACGTTTACCTGAATTGCAGGCAAGGATAGCAAGACTTGAGGCTGAATGGGCAATTGCCAAGGAAATGCTCCCTCAGGAAAAGGAAATTCCAAAATTGATCCAGCAGATATCGAATTCTGGTACAAAGGCAGGTGTGAGTTTCTTACTCTTTAGACCGGGTGGTCCTATTCCTAAACAGAACTATTCAGAGATTCCAGTCCAGATAAAGATTGCTTGTGGTTATCATCAACTCGGAAAATTCCTTTCCAATATCGGCAATCTATCCAGGATTGTAAATGTTCCATCGGTTAAGATCGTCCCGGGTAAAGACCGAAGTACCGAAGCGGAATTACAGACTATTACTTATACAGTAGCAAAAAAACAGGAGGTGCCAGGTGGTGCTCCACGCCGTCAGTAGTATTATCACTTTAATAATGTTATTTAACCAGACACCATCTGCTGATTCACTGTTTCCTGTGGAGAGATATGAGTATGAACCAGCAGGACGCAGGGACCCATTTATTCCATTATTGGGTCTGGAATTGGGTGGCGGTAAGACTGGCCATTTAAGTCCGGAGAATCTTCGTCTCATTGGTATTCTCTGGGGAGACCGGGGTTATTATGCACTTGTCAAGGATGGCCAGGACAATGGATATATTTTAAAACGCGGCGATCGCGTTGCGGGTGGTCATGTAAGTGAAATAAATCGCCAGGCAATAATTTTTGAAATTATGCACGCAGGAGTTGTAACAAAATATGAATTAAGGCTCCAAGAGGAAAAAGAAAGGAGGTAAATTATGAGATTTTTGTTAACAATTCTCTCAATACTCTCTCTGCTCAATGGTGTGGTTATTAAAGATGTGATTGTGAAATCTGAGGGAGTAAATACAAAGTTGATCATAGAAGCAGATGGACCATTTATTGCCAATGCCTTCAGTCTCAAAGACCCATCAAGGATGGTCGTTGACTGCTCCGGAGTGTCAAGCAATCTTACAGGTAAAAATTATGTTATTAATACAGGTGGCATAAAAGATATATCTGTCACCGGATTTGCCGGACAGCCGGATCTCGTAAGAGTTGTAGCAAAATTGAATCAAGATTATTCATTCCTGACAACAACTGAAGGCAATAATTTTGTTGTAACATTGCTCACAGGATTGACTGCGCCCATACCTACCTGGCAGGCAGTGACTGCCCAGGCATCAGCACCTGTTGCACCTGAGGCACCACCTCCAGCGGTTCCGAGTTCCAGACCACCGGTCAGTATAACTGGAAGACCAATAAGTATTGACCTTGAAAATGCAGACATTCTCACTGTTTTAAGGGCACTTTCTGAGTATGCGGGTGTGAATATCGTTGCGGGAAAGGATGTAAAGGGAACGGTTACGGTAAGGCTTCACAATGTTCCCTGGAAACAGGCGCTTGAGATTATCCTTCGTGCTGCTGGTTATGCCTATCGTGAGGATCCAGGTGTAATAAGGGTTGATACTGCTGAGAATCTTGATAAACAGGATTTTGATCTACCTCTAATTTCCAATATTTATAAACTTGAATTTGCCAACCCTTCTGAGATGTTGAACAAAATTCAGGCTATGCTCTCGCCAAAAGGTAAGGCAAATGTTGACGATAGAACAAATTCTATTGTTGTTGCAGAGGTAGAACCAATCCACGATAAAATTAAACAACTCGTAAAACTGCTTGATACACCGACACCCCAGGTGGAAATAATGGCAAAGGTTGTTGATGTTGATGCATCCCAGTCTCAGGGACTCGGTATCAACTGGACACTAAAAGGGCTTGAGAGCAGATTATTAAGGGTTGATGTCACAAGCAATCCAACACCAGCGATCGCAGGATATGGTGTATTCAATATTGGAACTGTTCCATCCCTTGCCCAGGTAAGTGCGACGATAAATATGCTTGAAGAAAAAGGCAAGGCGAATACGATATCTGCGCCGCGGGTATCAGCAGTGGATAACAAAAAGGCATCTATCCTTGGTGGTCAGAGATTTGGTATTCCAACAAGGGATATGGCTGGTAATACAGTGATACAGTTCTATACCGTTGGAACAAAACTTGAAGTAACACCTCATATTAACTCTCTGGAAGAGATAACAATGGAGATCCATGCTGAGGTGAGTGAACTTGACCGTGCATCAGCACTGGCAGGTAGACCAATTATTACCACTTCTGAAGCAGATACAAGGGTTCTGGTAAAAGATGGTAATACGGTTGTGATTGGTGGTTTTATAAGGAAGAAAGAGACAAAGAGTGTGCGGGGTATTCCGATACTCAAGAATATTCCTATCTTAGGTGCACTCTTCCGTGAAACAACAACGACATATGAGGACAGGGAGTTGTTGATATTCATTACACCAACGATAATAAAGTAATATAGAGAGATCCACAAAATAATTAATGAACCCCGGAGCACAAATGTGTTTCGGGGTTCATTTAATAATTATGAGAATCCTTACCGGCTCATACAAAGGCAAACAACTTAAGGTCTCAAAAAATGGTATTAGACCAACCCGGGCAATAGTGCGTTCAGCAATATTTAACATTCTGGGGGAGCGGATTAACGATGCTTTGGTCATTGATATTTTTGCCGGGACCGGGGCAATGGGGATTGAGGCATTGTCACGAGGTGCACGGTTTTGTATATTTATAGAAAAAAATCCTGCCACACTCTTAAAGAATATTAAGAAGTTGAATCTTAATGATAAGATCAAGGTGATAAAAATGGATTTTCGCCCGGGATTAAAAAAAATGCGCGGTATGCAATTTGATATAGTATTTGTTGATCCACCTTACAAAACAGAATATCTTTATGAAACGCTGGAACTCTTATATTTTTATCAGCTGCTCAAGGAAAACTCTATCGTGGTTGTTGAATATTCACATTTCAACCCCTGCCCAGTCATTGAAGGATATGAAATTATAAAAGAAAAAAAATATGGTGATACAAAGATATCCTTTTTAAAATTAAAAAGGAGTTAAAAATGAAAAAAGCAGTTTATGCAGGAACTTTTGATCCGATAACCTATGGCCATATTGATGTGATAAATCGGGCAACTAATATCTTTGACAGGATAATCGTTGGTGTGAGTGCCCGTCCCAAAAAGACCCTATTTACCCTTGAGGAAAGAATTGAAATGATAAACGAGGTATTTAAAAATAATCACAGAGTAATAGTAAAAGGATTCTCTTCATTGCTCGTTGAATTTGTAGAATCAGTATCAGCGAAAACAATCATTCGTGGCCTCCGTGCGGTATCAGATTTTGACTATGAATTTCAACTTGCCTTGATGAATAGAAAATTGAAACCGGAGATCGAAACACTTTTTCTTATGCCTTCGGAAAATTATATCTTTATTAGTTCATCCCTGGTTAAAGAAATTGCCTCACTGGGCGGCGATGTTTCAAAACTTGTGCCACCGATTGTAAGAAAGAATCTGATTAAAAAATTTGATATTATACCTTGATACTCCGTTCTATAAACATATGCCTTTTAATCTTCTGGGTTGTAGTTTTGGGAAACTCCTCTTCGCGGATCTCAAATTTTGTAATGCGCTTGTAAGCAGGTAAATCTTCATTGATCCTTCTTATCTCATCCCGGATTAATTTTTCTATATCAGAGAATTCTAAATTAATATTATGGCTGATACTATATTCTTCTAATAATTCATAGTCAGGATATACGAGTGCGCAGACCTCTTCTTTTTTAGTTACGGGATCAATCCTGGGAACCACAAGAACTTCTTTTATCCATTTGCTCGTAAGTAATTTTCCTTCTAACTCTTCAGGTATTATATTCTTTCCGGTTGGCGTAACAATGAGGCTCTTTTTTCTGCCTGTGATATGTATATATCCTTCATTATCAATATAACCAAGATCACCTGTATAAAGCCATCCATCCTTTAAGACTTCATTTGTTGCCTCTTTGTTATTGTAATAACCAAGCATTACATTTGGACCCCGAACAATGATTTCACCAACTCCGCTCGCATCAGGCTCAGAGATTCTGACTTCCACACCGGGCAATGGTTTTCCAACCGAGTTATTTTTGGGACGGGATAGAGGATTGACTGATATAACTGGTGCCGCCTCGGTCAACCCATAACCCTGTAATATGGGAATGCCGAGCATTTCAAGACCCTGGGCAACCTTTGTTGATAATGCGGCACCCCCGGATACAGCAAGACGCAAATTTTCTAAACCCATTTCCTTTCTGACTTTACTGAAAAGTGGTTTTCGTAAAAATTTAAAGATTGAAGTCACGCCACTGACAGTGGTAAATATCAATTTGGTAGGAGCCGACGCACTGGCAATTTTTTTGTGAAGTCCAGCAAGAAACTTTTCAAAGAGCAGGGGGACTGCGATCAAACAGGTTATCCTCGCTTCCTTAAATGTGGCAATCAAATCATTCGGTTTGAGACTCGGCGAATAAAATATGGATACCCCCTGAGATAAAGGATACAGAAATCCACAGGTTGCTTCAAATGTATGGTGCATAGGTATTATTGATACAAAACTATCGGTATGATAAACAGGAATAGCCTTTTCTATCGCCTGGAGATTTGAAATGATATTTTTATGGCTCAACATTACTGCCTTGGCAAGACCTGTTGTCCCTGATGTGAAGATTAAGATTGCAAGGGATTCAGGATTTATTTCTATTTTTCTCTCATCTTTAGCAGATGGTAATTCCTGGATCGTTTTCATATTTATTAACCATTTTAAATCTTTTAGTTCACCTTTGATCGATTCTATTTTATACATATGGCTTTCAGAACATAATACACCCCTTGCTGCGCTCTCTCTCAAGATATGAATTAATTCTGCTTCTGAAAGCATCGCATCGAGCGGGACGACTACACATCCGGCGCGGACTATTCCGAGATAACTGATTGCCCATTCCGGGCTATTCTCACCGAGGACACCGAAACGCTCACCTGGTTTCAATCCAAGTTTATATAAATGCTGTTTCAATGTCAGCACCCTATCTTTTAAATACTGATAACTGTATACAAAATCCCCTTTCTTTAATGCGATCTTATTTGGATGGTTGGTAACCGATTCTTCAAAGACTTCACCGATTGTCCTCAATATTACCTCCTAAGGCAATGATATTGTCTTTTGCCTTTTTCAACAATATTGGAACCAATTCGTCCACATTATACTTTTCGCGCAGAAGAAAAAATTCAAGAAGCATCGGGAGATTGGTGCCACAGATAATTTTTAAATTTTTATTTTCCTTTAAGAGATTCAGACATGAGATTGCACAACTTCCACCAGGAAGGTCGACAAATATTATCTTCTCCTGATTATCAGAGGTGATTGATTTTTTCAAGATTTCTGTTAGTGAATCACAGGACAAATTTTCATTTGAAAAGACATCGACCATTTCCTGTCGGCCCAATATTTTCTCAACAGTCTTAAGCAATGCGTGCCCCAAATTGCCGTGTCCAATGATAATACCCTTAATCACTCTATATCCTCATCAAAATGGACGCTGGGGATCTCTTTTTTAAAAATAACCCTGCGCAATTCATCATTGTATTCTTTAGCAACATTTATCCCGCGTAATTTTAATAGATAATTCATTGCAACAACTTCAGCAATGACTGAAATATTCTTCCCCGGGGTTAATGGTAGTTTAATATGAGGTATTTTAACCCCGAGGATATTTTTTGTTTTTTTCTTCAATCCCAGCCTTTCATAATTTCCTTTTGTATCTTCCCAGTAGACAAGTTCAATCACTATTTCAATACGCTTACGCAAACGGACTGCCTTAACACCAAAGATCCTAAATATATCAACTATGCCCACACCGCGGATTTCAAGATGGTGCTTCAGTTTGTCGCTCTTTTCTGCACCCATTCCTACGAGCATCTCTCCTCTGCGCACAATCTTTACCAGGTCATCAGCAACAAGGCGGTGTCCTCTTTCTACTAAATCCAATGCACACTCACTCTTTCCAATGCCGGGTTTGCCCAAAAATAAAACCCCAACCCCATAAATATCCATTAATGTGCCATGCACATATGTGGTTGGTGCGAGTTTATAATCGAGATATGTGGAAAGGGCATGGATAAATGGTGTTGTTGATAGGGGTGTTCTCAAAATTGGGATTTTTCTTTTGTTTGCGTCATCAATAAATTGCTCATCAATTTTTAGTTTCTTGGTTACGATAACACAGGGGGTGCCAAGTTTCATTATATTGGCAATGCGTTTTGCCTTTATATTTTCATTCAGGGTTTTGATATAAGAAGTCTCTGTTTTGCCGATGATCATTATCCTTTCACTCAAAAAATATCCGGTGTATCCAGCGAGGGCAAGCCCGGGCCTAAATATGTCGCAACTTGTTATAAATCTTTTATGAAGATGTTCTTCACCCGTGATTATTTCAAAAGAAAAATCTTTTTTCTTTTCTTCATATAAAGTTTTTGCAGTTATCTTATTCATACCCTTTTTGTTTTTGCGGCAATTCTTTTTCTTTCTTTGAACTTATCTTCATATTTCTGTAATTGTCTTTCTGCCTTTTTCACCACATCAATGATACCCTGATAAATGTCCTGGATATTAACCTTGCAGGTAATTGTGGAATGTTTCACATGGAGTGTGAGTTCCACCGCACTTATTGATTTATCTTTTTCAAGAATAAGATTTCCATCAATTATAAGGTGTTCAAATCTCTTCAGTTTTGCAAATTTTTTCCCGGCAAATTCAGTCATAGCATCGGTCAATGTAAAATTCCTTGCGGATATCGTTATATTCATTTATGCCTCCTTAAAGGATATTATATAAAAAAAATCAAACATCTCAAGCCTTTTTTGTTAACGACCATAAATTTTCTTTCAGATCACCTTCAAATAGGTAGGATGCAATTGCAATGCCATCGGCGCCAGCCTTTAAAACCTTTTTATAATTTCTATTATTTATCCCGCCGATGGCGATGATTGGAATGTTGATCTTGTTTTTAAGTTTCCTGATTAAATCCAGACCACAAACCTGCGCATCCTGCTTTGTTTTGGTTGGGAATACTGCACCCACCCCGAGATAATCTGCCCCATTTTTCTGGGCTCTTAATGCCTCTTTTAAATTATGGGCAGATACACCTATGATAAAATTTTCACCGAGTATATCTCTTGCGTAATTTAAAGGTATATCTTCCTGACCAAGATGGATCCCGTCGGCATTTACTGCTAATGCAATATCAATGCGATTATTGATAATGAATTTTAATTCTTTATTGGTTATCAATGTTCTTATCCTTTTTCCATAATAATAGAATCTTCTGTCGGACATAGTCTTTATACGCAATTGTATCATTGAAACACCATTATCCTGGAGGATTTTTATCATTTCATATAGGGGCATTTTATCAATGTATTTTTCATCAATGATAACATATAATCTCGGGTCAAATCTCTTCTTGTGTTTCTGCAAAACAAGTTTTTCAAGGTCGTATATTTGAAATCGTATTTTTTTAATATTCCTGCTCATTATTTTATTCTTCTGGCGCAAAATTTCCTCAATGATTCGGGCTGATTCTTTTGCCCTTGAAAAATTTGCCAGTAAAATATCGTCTTCGGCCTGGCGCGGAATTACATCAAATTCAGGTTCTCTACCTAAGTCTGTCTCGCTATGACGATAGAGAATAAAATTTTTAACGGGAAGGGATTTTTTTATATTAAGGAAGGATTTCCTTAATTTTCTTATATTTTCAAGTATGGATAAATCTTCCATTACAAATCTTGCATAGTCTTCAATCAATTTCAGGGATTCGGTGAGCCGATTAAGGTTTACATCAAGAATACGTTCCCACTGCACAAGAGATTATATTAAAATCCAATCTGATGTCAAGGTATGATTATCATTCAGCATTTATCCGTAAGAACCAACGATACAACCATTCCTGGGCAAACTTTCGGTTATCACAAAAGACAATTTGAATTTCTGAAAAACGGACTGCAATATCGGAAAGAATCTCAGCAATATAATTCGCTGAATACGGTTTTATCTTTTTGGGGTTTAAAAAATCACTATAAGGTGATTCAAAAACAAGCGCCTTATACTTATAAGTTGAAAGTTCACTTAAGGTCACCTTAAATGTGTCATATACCGACCCTGCCAAGGAAATCATCAAGGGTCTTTCGTTCGGCAATAGCAACGATTTTACCGTCTTTGACCAGGGTATAGTCACCAACAGGGAGGTTCTCCTTTTTTGTATTTGCATAGCCGAATTTATAGGGATAGCGTTCTCTCTTATCAATAATTATTTCACAAAAATTTCCTTATCTAACTTTGGGCACATATGCACCAGGCCTTCTTATACTATCTGAAGACTAGGTTATCCAGAAGACCTGATAATAGAATTTTCCTGGTTTTTTCTTGTATTCCTTCTTCAAGAAGACAAACCAGCATCTCTTCTTTATCTTTCGGTCAAGGATAATAATAAGCCTTTTGCCATACCTGTGTTGTTTTATTATATTACACTTCTCTATCGGCTCTTCGGTTGGTAGATCTGCGATGCCACAATCACCTACAAGTTGACAGAAAATCCTTTTTCCTGGACCAGGCCATGTTTCCTGGACATTGAGGTAAATAAATTTATTTGGCGTTTCCTCAATATAAAGTTTGAATAGAAACTTATTACCCTCCTGTTTATATATAAGCCCTCTTAAACTATGCCCTTCATCCATCACATCCCCTTTACTAATTGTGCCTTTCTTCCTTAATAATAATTCACAATAAAAAATGATACAGGTCAAGAGCATTTTTTACTTGACTTGTATATTGAGATGTGTATAATTGAATTGTAAAATAAACTTAATAGGAGAAATTATGAAACTTAAAGTTACCTTTGAAGCAGAAAAAAAACTTAACTTTAAGTAAAGAATATCGCCGTTATTTTATTTCTCTTTTAAAATCGGCATTTGAAAAAGTTGGAATTTTAGATAAACAGTTAAGTAAAAAAGAATACAAACCATACACTTTCTCTGTCTACCTTGGAGAAGAGTTTAACATTGATAAAGAAATCCAGAGTGGAAAGATAATATCATTGCTATTTTCAAGTGGTGACCCAGTCATTGTAACAAGTTTTTATAATGGTATACTTGAATTAAAGAAAAAGAATTGTATAGTAATCAATAATGTAAACCTGTATATAAATGATATAAAATTAATGCCTTACTTAAAAATAAATTCTACCAGCGCAATCTTTAAAACACTTGGTGTCGCAGTCCTAAATGACCCCAATTCTTCTGCAGATGATTTTAATAAATGGTATATAATACCTACCGATAATCTTGAGAGATTCAATGAATGCCTTTCACAAAGAACTAATAGCCGCTATCAATTTCTTACTAAAAAAGCAGGAATCCATCCAATAAAATTATCACTACCTGATGGTTCATTTATTAAGGAGACAATTGTTCAGCATTACGGTGGATATGTCCGTGGATTTAGGGGGATTTTCAAACTTGAAGGCACACCGGAAATCCTCCAGTTTGTCTACGACTATGGTCTGGGAATTCGCACCGGGCAGGGATTTGGGATGCTGGAAATAGTTAAGAAAGAGTAAAATATGGCTGAGACAAAGATCACCTTGTATCCCTCAAACTGGCTTTATAATGCTGGGGTTGTGGGATTGTTGAAAGTGCTAGAGTTTAAAAAGAAAAGTTTTGAAATTTCTGATTGTGTACAATTGGAAAGACATATAATTAAAGAAAGTTATAATGGAATTTTTGAATATCATAAGGAAGTGCTTAAAGAAGAAAGTTTCTCTATCGTGGGTAAAAATAAAAGATACCCCAATTATATCCAACCAAGCCGAAAAGATTTCAGTCCGAAAGAGTTTTTTGAAAATTACTACATTCAAAAACTCCAAAATGCAGAAAAAGACAAAGATAAAAGCTGCAGTTGGTGTGAAGGTTATTTTATTCCTCAAAACTTAATAAAAAATATGGCGAGTAAATTTAAAGGGGATTTTTCTGCCTTTATGGAGCAAAGGGAAAAATTTCAAGGAATATGAAATAAGAAAAATTCTTGGTTCTTCCCTTCTGCAATGGACGATAAAAAGAAGGGCATTACTTGGCGCCTGGACAATGATGAATATTGAAGTGATAATTAAAAAACAAGGTATGATTGACTATTTTGACCTTCCAGAGAATATAACCAAAATATTGCTTGATTACGAAATTGCATCTTTAATTGAAAGGATTGGTGAGGAAAAAATATTTGATTTAATTTTGCAAGGAAAATTTTCTGAACTTGAAAAGGCAAATTATTTTGGTTTAAGAGCGATTCTAAAATTAAAAAATGGAGAAGATATATCTAAAAATGATCTTATAAGAAAATATTTTAGAGTATGTGAACTAAATCATCTTCAAAAGGCATCAAAAATTTTGCCTGAACTTTATATAAAGATTTTAGAGAAGACAGGGAGGTAAATATGGAAGGAAAAATTGATTCTTTAGTATGGAGAATAAAAAAGAGGATGAAGGAATAAAGGGCAACCTTGCTAAATCTATCAATGATATTGCCTTTCGTCTCCTTGAGCAGGTCCGTCTTGGAAATAAAGATAATGTTTTTACATGCTTTTGAGATGTTTTAAAGCAAATGAACAAAAATTCCCCAATGCACTTGTTGAGGCATTTAAACCAGAAAATGAGAAATATTTTAAAACATTGATATTTTCATTCCTTGCCCCAATTCTGGGCAAAGAAGAAACAGGAGGTGAATAATGAAAAACATAACATTAACAATCATTTTTGAAGGTTCTGCATTAAACAGGGATGAAAAAGTGGGTGGAAACATTCTTTCTATTAAAAAACTTCAAAAAGGAGGGAAAACAGTAAGTTTTATCGGTAAAACAGCAATAAGACATTATTTATTTTCAACATTGAATAAGGCATTTGGATGGAAAGAAGCAAAAGTTACTCCGCAAGGAAAAGTTGGTCAGTTTGATATCACAAAAGATGATATTTTAACCTCTCCTGAACTTGATGCATTTGGATATATGTATACAATTGGGGCGCAGATGTCAATCACAAGAAAAGCACCTGTAGGAATAACAAAGGCAATTGCTTTAACTGAATGGAATGGGGATATGGCATTTTATTGCAATCACAATTTGGTAGAAAGGGCAATAAAACAAGGAGAGGATGCTACTCCTAATCCTTTTAACAAAGAAGAACATTTATCTCTTTATAAGTTAAGTTTTACAATTGATGCTAAGAGATTTGGAAGGGATGAGTGGATGGTAACTGGCAAGCCTGAATACGTTGTTAATGAGAGAAAATTAAAAATAAAAATAAAAGTAGGAGATAAAGATAAAATAATTGAAAATGTTGAGGAAACGGAGAAAGATAGAAAATATGATGTAAAAGGATCGTTAATTGAAATAGAAGAAGCTGGCAATAAATTTAAAGTTATCTTTGAAGTTTCTGATACCGAAAAACGAAAAAGAATAAAAGAACTTTTAACAGTTATAAAAGATGGCTTTTATGCCCAATCTTCCGGTGAAGCAAACACAATAATTCCTTTATTCATAATTGCTGCACCTGTAAAAGTTCCTTCTCCTATATTCCATCCATATATTGATTTAGAAGAAATTCAGGAAACGAAGTCCTATCGTGTAAAAGGAATTTCGGATTGTCTTAAAAATAGCTGGCTTCCTGGCAAAGTCTTTATAATGGAAAGTGAAAAAATAAAATGCGAGATAAAAAAGGAAGAAAAATATACTTGGGAAGCTTTTTTAAACGAAATTTTTTCGAAACAATAGTGAAAATCTTGAGATTCATACAAATCTTCTAAAATTTTTACTGGAAATGAGCTTACTTTTAAAGTCTAACTGAGTGAATGATAGGTCAATGGGACCATAATATGGGAAAATAATAAATGGAATTACATATTTAAGGAGTTAGAATGAGAGTTTTAAGATTAAAAATTCTTCAACCAACTGCTCATTATAGAATTCCATTTACCTTTGCCAGAAGGCACACATATCCAATTCCTCCATATTCAACAATTATTGGTTTAATCTGCAATGTATTGGGAATAGAAAATCAAACAGATGAAAATTTTGAAAAACTTAAAAATGGTTTGTCTCTTGCCATTTATGGGAAATATGAATCTTTAAACAGAGAATATGTGTGGTATAGAAATCTAAATAAAGAAGCCCACAAATCAAGGTTTTCTTTTCCAGAAAATAGAATTATTGACCAAATGCCCGAACATCCCGGGGGCCAAATTCCAACGAGAATTGATGTATTGGAGAATATAAGATTGTTGATTTATATAAAGCATAGCGATGAAAAATTACTTGAAGAGATGAAAAATGCTTTAGAGAATCCACAGAAAAGGATTTATCCAATTCATCTTGGGCGGGCAGAAGATTTGGTTATTTTTGAAACGATAGATATTGTTGAATTAAAGAATGAAAAGAATCTGCTTTATGGAAAAGTGAAAAACTATGATTTTACCTGGTTAGTTGACTCAGAAAGAGGAAGAAAATATTTAGATACAGTCCTGAATTGTGAAGCCTATAGAGAATTTTTTAATAAAGTTCAAGGCAGTTATCATTTAATAACATCTTTCTATAAAATTGTTGAAGGAATAAGGGTTTTTGAACATATCCCTGTTAAACTTTTTGAAGGAGGCTCTTTCCCTTTTCATTTTGGAAAGCCCTTTGAATTTGTTTGTGATGAAGATATTCCTTTATTTTTTGCAAAAATGGTCTATCCGGAGGTTTAAAATGGTAGAAATATGGGCAAAATCAAATGGAATATCACTAAAAGACCATACAGAGCATATTTTAAATTTTCTAGATTCAAATGAATTTTCAAGAGTGATAGAAAAGATAAAAGGAAAACTAAGGAATGAAAATGTGGATTTTAAAAAATTAATAAAATACGCATCTTTTTATCATGACTTCGGAAAGGTTTCTTTAGCATTTCAGAGAACAATCAAAAACAATAATTTCCTTAGATTAGATAATTTTCCAAACATAAGGCACAATATACTTTCGTTATTTTTTATAAATAAAGAAAAAATACAGAAAATAAGCAATAATGATGAATCGTTATATTCAACAATTCTTTCTTCTATTGCGTTTCATCACTGGAGAAAGAATGAGAAAGAATATCTATTACATTTGAATGAAAATCTGGTTAATGCTTGTGAGGTTTTATTAAATGGTGATAACGGGAAAAAAACTGGTTGAGGTATTAAAGGAGCATTTTAGAGATTTTAGAATAGATGGTGAAAAAGCGGAGAATTTAATATCTTTTGATGAATATCTGGCGCACCATATTAAAGAGGGAGGAGATTTAATAAGAGCTGGTATAATACCGCCATACACCCTATATTTTCTTCCTGAAAAATTGAAGATTGAAGCAAAGTCAAAAATTGATTTAAATCTATGGGTTTTTCTTTCTGGTTTTTTGATGCGAGTTGACCACTTTGCATCTTTTTGCGAAGAGGAAAATAAAAGTTTTTTAATCGAAATAGAAATTTTCAAGACTAATCTCGCAGAAGAATTGAACAAAAAGTTTAAAGAAAATTTTTGGCAAAAAGAATTTATGGACCTAAAAAATGAAAACATTATTTTAATTGCACCAACAGGTCTTGGAAAAACTGAATTTGCTTTCTTATGGGCTGAAGGTGAAAAATTCTTTTATACTTTGCCTTTGAGAGTTGCTACAAATCAAATGTTTGAGAGAGCTTGTAGCTATTTTAATGAAAAAATAGCCCCTGGAGACGACTTTTTTATAAATAGGAATGTAGGACTTTTGCATTCCGATGCAGATTTATACATCTTTGATAAATGGGAAAATGCAAGGAGCACAGACAAAGAAGGAGAAATTCCTAAAATTGTTAATCTTGCCAGGCATTTTTCTTTACCTGTGAATATTTCAACAGGAGACCTGCTTTTCCCTTCTGCTTTAAAATATCCCGTATATGAAAGAATTTATGCAACTTTAGGATATTCAAAACGTATAATTGATGAAGTTCAGGCATATGACCCAAGAGCCTGTGCAATTGTTGTAAAAATGATAGAGGATATTGTTTCACTTGGTGGAAAATTTTTGCTTATGACTGCAACATTACCAGAATTTGTTAGGGAGGAACTAAAAGCGATAAAATTTCAGGAAATAAATCTATATGAAAAAGTAAAAGACATAACAAGGCATAAAGTTGAATTGAGAGAAAAAGACATTGAAAATGATATTGAAGAAGTTATTAATAAAGCCAATGAAGGTAAAAGAGTTCTTGTTGTTTTGAATACTGTAGAAAAAGCAGAGGAAGTTTATAAAGCAATTAATAAAAAAATTAAAGAGAAGGGATTTGATGAATTATCTTTGGAATTGTTGCATTCAAGATTCACTTTAAATGAAAGAAAAGAAAAAGAAAGAGAATTAGAAGGAAAATTTAAAAATCCAAAACCTTCGGATGAAAATTCTCCTAAAATCCTTGTTGCAACGCAGGTTGTTGAGGCATCACTTGATATTGATGCTGATTATTTATTTACAGAGATTGCTCCGATTGATTCATTAATCCAAAGAATGGGAAGGATAATGAGGAGGATTGATTTGATGAGTGGGAAAATAAAAGGAAAAGATGAAAAATTTAAATGGGATAATTTTTATAAAAAGAATGAATCAAACATTATCATATATTTTTATCATAAAGAAAATAGTAAAGAATTTCTTGAATCTGGCAAAGAAAAAGTAGATGACTCAAAGAAACAAAAAGAATTCGAGAAAGAATATAATAAAGAACTTGATAAAATTTTAGAAAATGTGAAAAATAATGAGAGCATTATAATTGAATTAAAAGAATCAGAAAAAAATAGTATGTTGAAAAAGTTTATGACTCTTTAAATGAAAATTTCTCTAATTATCTTCAAAAATTTTATGAGACTTTGAGAATCCTTGATGCTGGTTATGTTTCCGAAAATATGGATGAAGCGCACAAATTATTTAGAGAGATTTATACAATTATGGTGGTAAGTGAGGATAAGGTTGAACATATTTTACAAAAAATAAAAGATGCTGTCTTTTCTGATAGATTTAACTGGCTCTGGTTTAAAAAAGAGATAATTGCAGAGTATGTTATTAACGAAAATATGTGGAGATATAAAGAATACGACCTTGAACCATTGTGGGAAAAAATAAGATCACAATTGAATAAGGCTCTATCTGACGGCAAAATTGAAAACAAAATTAGCAATCTTGAGTCGTATTGCAGTGGCATATGGGTTATACCGAAATCGTTAAGTTCATTCGGTAATTCGGGAATTACCGAATAGGAGAATAGGGGAACTATGGATAATTATCTGGTTGATGAGAATTTTTTGAAGGCGAAAATGACAGGGACGATGATTGCTTATTATATAATTTGTATTGGTGAGACAGTAAAAATAGACTTTCTCAAATTTGGAGATGAAATCGTTGTTCATGAGGTAAAGAAGTCACGAAAGCTTGAAGAGGCACATATCTGGCAGGTAAAATTTTACATATATTCATTGCAAAAGTTGGGTATAAAATGCCATTCCGGGGTTATCCATTATCCAAAACTTATGCGTAAAGTTGATGTTGATTTTAACGAAAATGACTATATCAAAATTGAGATAATCCATCAGGAAATTTCTGAACTGCTAAAACAATCTCTACCACCTCCAATAAAAAAAACCTACTGTGCCAAGTGTGCTTATTATAATTTTTGTTATTTGTAATATAGCTAAAACATTTTATATATTTACTTCAGGTGAACTTGTAAGAAGGGAAAATACACTATGTTTAAAAACACAAGATGAAGAAAAAAGATTCCTACCGGTGGTGGAGGTTGAACAAATTTTTCTGTTTGGTGAGAACACCTTTAATACAAAATTGGTTGATTTTTTATCTCAGAATAAAATTGTGCTCCATTTATGGCTTGAGTTATTTAAATTGGTTAAGCACCTCCTCGGTGAGAAGGAATACAGTCCACTGAAGGTTTGGTGGTGAGATATGAAAATTATTCTGGTCTATGATATTGAGTTAAAAGAACCAGAAGACCAAAAGCGGTTAAATCATGCTAAAAAGGTGGCTCGGAAATACTTGAACCATATTCAAAAATCGGTATTTGAGGGTGAAATCACGATGAGTCAGGTCGCACGTCTTAAAACAGAAATTTTAAATGTTGTTGACAAAGAAAGAGATAGCGTTATAATTTATGAGTTGCCGGATGGTGTCCAATGGCACAGGGTAATTCTTACAGAAAAAGAGCCACCGGTCGGGAACATTATATAGGCACAGGGCGCCTTTGGTCTTTGAAAACTTATTTTTTGCAAAACTGGCGGTTTGACGCAAAAATATTGGAAATTTGCAAAAAACTTCTGAAAAATCAAGAAAAAATAATAGGGTCATAATTCACCAAAGAGGAATTTAAACTCCTGAAAATGTGTTTCTATTTATTTTAACTTTTTTCTTATTTTTGCTTTATGTTGATACATCATATGGTCGGCGTGCTTTAATAGATGGTTTATATTTTTTGGATTTTTGGGATTGTAATATGACCAGCCAGCGCTGAATGAGATTTCAAAAGGTAGCCTTTTTGAACGATTGAATTTATCAAGGCTCTCCTGTAACCGTTTATATAATGTCTCGCCTTTGGTCTTTTTTGTTTCAAGGGTTAATATCACAAATTCATCACCACCAATGCGGGCGATGATATCAGAACCGCGAAATGTCTTTTTCAAAATTTTTGTCGTATAGATGAGTGCCTGGTCACCCATCGGATGCCCGAATTCATCATTTATATCTTTTAAGTTATCCATATCTATGAATAATAGCAACATCGGTTTGTTTGTGCGCTGAGCAATTTTTATTTGATGTTCAGCCAGGGTCAAAAATCCTCTTCGGTTATATAATCCGGTTAAATCATCTGTAAAAGAAAGTGCCTGCAGGGTTGTTATCATCTGCTTCCGTTCTGTTACATCTTCAATCACACCATCTATCCATTTTATATAACCATTTTCATCGAGATGAGCCTTGGCATATATGGAAGCCCAAAATGTAGAACCATCCTTTCTTTTCATCTCTAATTCCCTATCCCGCACCTCCCCATTTTTGATCAATTCTTTTAAAAATTGAATTCTGTCTCCTGGATTTTTATAAAATTTTTCAGCAGGAATTTTTAAAATCTGTTTTATTGAATTGTAACCAAATAATTTTAAAAATGCGGGATTGGCTTGAATCAAACGACCAGGTGGTTCTGCAGTTGAGCGGTATACACCCAAGTTTACATTATTAACAATGGTGCGAAATTTTTCTTCGCTTTCCTGGAGTGCAAGAAGCATCTTTTTCTGCGGGGTAATGTCCTGGGTGATTGTGACTATATGCCCAACCTTACCCTGCGGATTTTTTATTGCATAATAATACTGGGAGACCCATTTGTCAAATTTTGTTTCGGGATTATAAACATGTATCTCAGGAATGAATATCTCACCGCCAGAATCAAAAATGCGCTGGACCCTTGATATATATTTTTTAAGATATGGATAGCGCTGTGCTACACCCCATCCCCGACACATTTTTTCGTATTCAGTTATCTTCTGATAGGTCAGATTCCAGATCTTTTTCCAGGCTTTATTGAATGAAACGAGTTCACCTGAGCCAAGCCGCACGGTTATTCCCACTGGTGAATGTTCAAAGACCGCCTTATTCAGGGTCCGATATTCACGAACTTTATTCTGTAATATCTTCAATTGTGTCTTTAAACGTGCGATTTTTTTCAACAGTTTTTCTTTAAAAATTTTTTTGTTGTTTTTTTTATTCATTTGTTAACCTATAATTTAAAATTATATTAAAATAATTTTTAATGTCAATATCCCAGGAGGCTTGACAACCAAACAGGTCTTCATTATAATCTTCAATGAAAAATCCAATTTATCTCTTTCTTTTAATATTGTTTTTCTGCTCTAATAATGAAAAGGTTGTAGAGGTGATAGATGGTGATACATTTAAAACCGATAAGGGAAAAACGGTTCGTCTTTTAGGAATCAATGCACCGGAAATGACGGATCCGGGTGGGGACCTGGCAAAAGAGTTTCTGAAGAATATGATTCTTAATAAAAAGGTCGTATTGAAAAAAGACATAACAGAGAAGGATGATTACAATAGGTATCTTTATTATGTTTATCTTGATGGGAGGTTCGTCAATGAAGAAATGATCCGTGTTGGGCTTGCTGAGACGAGATTTTATCCTCCTGATACATTCTATAAAAATGAACTTCAAAGTGCGGAGAGGATTGCAATTAGAAATAAAAAGGGCCTGTGGTCATTTCCGGTCTTTCAAATCCCTGATACAACCGGATTCTATAGTAAGAAAGTTATTTCTTCAAAGACAACCGATGAGATAATTTCGTATCTTGATGCGCATAAATATTATGGCAAGACAAAAACTATTGAGGGCACAATCATTCTTACAAACAATACAGGCAAGGTCTGTTTTTTAAATTTTCATAAAAACTGGAAACGCCATTTTACTGCAGTTATATTTGCCAGTGATTTTGATAAATTTCCTAACCATCCTGAAGATTATTATCTCAATAGAAAAGTGCGGGTGACGGGTTTGATAAAGGAATACAATGGAAAACCAGAGATTGTATTAAAGAGTCCATCCCAGATTCAAATCATAAAATAAGTCTATTTCAAAAATATCTGTGGTATCTTTCTCTGTGGGTGGATGATTATTTCTGTCTCAACCCCGTAAACATCCATAACTATTTTTTTATCAATTATCATTTCTGGTGTGCCTGTTTTGTAAATGCTACCTTTGTGTAAAAGAATGAGTTTTTTACAGAATCGACTCGATAGATTCAGGTCGTGATTTACGACTACAATCGTCATCCCATTCTGATTTAAACCCTTTAACAATTCCATTATCCTTACCTGGTGTTTGATATCAAGGTGGCTTGTTGGTTCATCAAGCAATAAGATTTCTGGCTTCTGGGCAAGGGCACGACAGATAACGACCATCTGCCGCTCACCTGAGGAAATGAACTTTACGGGCCTTGCTCTGAATTCATCTAAACCAGATTTTTCGATTGCCCATTCCACTGCCTCTATATCATCTTTTCCAAAACGCTGGAAGGGTTGAAGATATGGGTATCTTCCCATTGTAATAATGTCTTCGACCGAATAATTATATTGAAAATGTGTTTCCTGGGGAACAAACCCTATGACCCGTGCCAGTTCTTTTTGTTTTATTGCTTTAATGTCCCTGTTCATCACCCGAACATCGCCCTTGAAATTCTTTAAAATGCCTGCCATAATCCTTAAGATTGTGGATTTTCCAGCGCCATTCGGCCCGATGATTCCGGTAAATTCACCCTTTTCAATATGCAGATTTATATCCTTAAGGACATTTTTATCATTATACGAAAAATTGACATTTGATAATTCTATTGCCTTCATAATTATTTTAGACGATATAAATAGATAAAGAAAGGAACGCCGATCAATGAGGTGATTATACCGGTTGGTAATTCATAAAAAGTAATTGAACGGGCGAGCGCATCTGCAAGTAATACAAATGCTGAACCTAAAAATAGAGAACCGACAAGATTATTTACATACTTGGGACCGAACAACATTCTTGAAATATGCGGAATGACCAGTCCGACAAAGCCAATGGCACCGACGATTGATACAACAAAACTGATGAGGAGGGTCACGATTAGAAATACCTCAATAGAGAATCTCTGTATATCTATACCGAGGGCAATTGCTGATTCGGTTCCGGTTGATATAATATCAAACTCACGGTAATATCTATATAGGTAGAGGATCAAAATTACTGAAATTATAAAAATTATTATTATCATCGTCCTGTTCTGGGGTGTGATTACAATACCCAAATATCCCATCAATAGATAGAGAATTTCATATAATTCTTTTCTTCCTGTAATCATTATTATCATTACCAGAGAACTGCATAAAAAACTCATAACCACTCCGGATAGGATTAATCTGTCTCTTAGCAGACCACCTCCAATCCGGGCAATGGCAAAGACAAATATTCCAATCATCAGGGCTCCGACAAAAGAAAATACAGGATTCGCATAGCCAAATAATACAATACCCACAGATGCGCCGAGTGCTGCACCAGATGCAGAACCGAGTGTATAAGGTTCAACAAGGGGATTGCCAAAGAGCCCCTGAAGAATATTACCAGAAAAAGCAAGTATGCTACCTGCAAATATTCCAAGCATTATTCTATAAATTCGTAATTGTATTATTTCATAACTGAATTCTCCGGGACCGATAAATAACTCAAGTAGAATACTGAATAACAATATAAAGACCAAAAGAATTATCTTATTCAAAAATTTTCTCCAGTTGTTTAAAGCCGAGCACAAGCCTGGGTCCTGGCCTAAGGATCCAGTCTTGATTCAAATCTCTATAAACCCTATGATTTTTGATCGCATTGACATTTTCCCAGCCAATACGATTTTCAATATCTTCAGGATGGAGTCCAATTATGAACTCTGGATTTCGCATAATGACCTCTTCCTGATTGACAACCGGATAGTCTTTATTGATATCTGAAAATATATTTTCACCACCTGCCATTTCAATCAATTCATTTAAATATGATGTGCCACCGATTGTAATCAGGGGCCTTGGACAGATTTCAATATAGACCCTTTTCTTTGTGCGGGATAGAGGTCGGATATTTTCTTTCATATAATTAATAAGAGAATCTGCTTTTTTTTCTGTTTTTAGAATTCTCCCGAGTTCAGATATTTCTTTATAAATATCTTCAATCTTTGACGGAGAAGTAACAAATATTTTTAATCCATATTTCTCAAGTTGATTTTTTATCCTTGATTGCTCAGGCAGGTTTACAATTACAAGGCCTGGTTTGAGACTGATAATCCTTTCAATAGATGGATTTGAAAAATCACCCACCTTGTAAATTTTCTTTGCAGAATCAGGAAAATCACAATAGGTGGTAGTGCCGACAAGATACCTTTCTGCACCAAGGGAAAAGATTATTTCGGTCATCGCCGGGGATAAAGAGACAATTCTGGGTTCATTAAAATGTGTAGATTTTTCGCAGACCATACAAAACAGGGATATGAGATAAATCAACCTTTTCCACATATTTTAAGATTATACTTAAACAGAAGAAAAAATCAATGATTTAGCAAATAGTTGACTTTTGCGTAGTTTGGTGTATTATTCTATATGGAAGAACGTCTGAATAAACTAAATAAATTAAAGGAATTAAATATAAATCCTTATCCATATAGATTTGACAGAACCCATACCTTCAGGGAAATAAAACAGAATTTTGAAGAACTATCAAACTCCCAGATAATGGTCAAAACCGCAGGCAGGATAATTGCAATAAGGGGGCATGGTAAGACCATATTTTCAACGCTGAATGATGAAAATGAAAAGATCCAGATCTATCTAAGACAGCAGGACCTCGGGGATAAATTTGTAATCTTTGAAAACTTTGATATCGGTGATTTTATCGGTGTGGAAGGTAAGGTATTCAAAACAAAGACCGGTGAGATAACGATACTGGTAGAGAAATTCATTCTTCTTACAAAATCTTTAAAGCCCCTGCCCGAGAAATGGCATGGATTGAAGGATATTGAGATAAGGTATAGAAAAAGATATCTCGATTTGATTTCAAATTTAGAGGTGAGAGGGATATTCAAAAGTCGTTCAAGGGTCATTTCCCTGTTAAGGGAGTTTTTTGATTCAAAAGGATTTCTTGAGGTGGAGACACCGATACTGCAGCCAATCTATGGAGGTGCTGCAGCAAGACCATTTAAAACCTTTTACAATGCCCTGGGTCAGGAGATGTATCTCCGTATCGCTGATGAACTTTATTTAAAGAGATTGATCGTTGGTGGTTATGAAAAGGTCTGGGAGTTCTGCAAAGATTTTAGAAACGAGGGGCTGGATAGATTCCATAATCCTGAATTTACAATGATTGAGGCATATCAGGCATATACAGATTATTTTGGTATAATGGAACTCGTGGAAGAACTCTTCGAATTTCTTGTAAAAAATCTTTATCCAGATAATCGCATCACATTTCAAGACAAGACGGTTGAAATAAAAAAGCCATTTAAAAAAATCAGATATACTGAGGCGTTGAAAGAAAAACTGGGCATTGATATTCTTAAAATTCCTGAAAAGGAACTTGAAAAATTATGTTTGCAATTTGGAATAAAAACCGAGGGACAAACAATTGGTTATAAGATTGATAAATTGTTCAGCGAACTTATTCAGAAGAATTTGATAGAGCCGACATTTGTCATAGACTATCCCAAAATTATCTCTCCGCTTGCCAAGGAACATCGCGAAAATTCCGAACTCGTTGAGAGATTTGAATTAATCATATTTGGACTTGAGGTTGCTAACGCATTCAGTGAATTGAATGACCCCATTGACCAGAGAAAGAGATTTGAGCAACAGTTAGCCCAGAAAGAAGAAGGGATTGGTGAGATTGATGAAGATTTTCTTGAGGCACTTGAATATGGTATGCCACCCACAGGGGGATTGGGGATAGGGGTTGACCGCTTATGTATGATACTTTTGAATCAACCCTCGATACGGGATGTGATACTCTTTCCACAATTGAGGAGAGAGGATGCTCGTTGAACTATTCGTTGCCCGCAGATACCTGCGCTCTAAACACAGACGATTTTTTTCTCTTTCAACAGCCATAGCGATAGGCGGCATATTTGTAGGTGTTAGTGCATTGCTCATCACCCTTTCAATAATGAATGGTTTTCAAAATGAATTGAGACGGCGCATCCTGGGCGGAACACCGCATATCATTGTCCGTAGATTTTTTAATGAACCTTTAGAAAACTATCAGGAGATTATGGACAAACTCGAAGGATTACCATTCATCAAGGCGAAGGCACCATTCATTATTACCAAATCATTGATCAGAAACAAGAAAAATGTTGATGGCGTTGTGATCCGGGGTGTGATTCCTGAATTAGAAAAAAATGTAACCGAAGTGAATGACCATATTATTGATGGGGTATTTGACCTTGAAAACGGCTGTGTGCTCGGGATTGAACTCGCACATAACCTGAAGGCAGGTGTGGGTGATACAATCATAATCACTTCTCCTTTTACTGAGCAGATCGGTCTTTTTCCCCGCTCTAAGAGATTGATCCTTAAGGGAATCTTTGACCTTGGTGTTTATGATTTCAATGCCACAATTGTTTATATGAACCTAAAAGATGTTCAAACATTATTTGAAATTCGTGATGCGGTTAGTGCGATTGAGTTAAAAGTCGATGATGTTTACAAAACGCCTGTTTATTCAAAACTAATTGAAGAAAAGATTGGTTATCCATACCGTGTCCAGGATTGGATAGAGTCAAACCACTCAGTATTTGCGGCATTAAAATTGGAAAAGATCGTTACATTTATTGTATTGACATTGATCATAATCGTTGCCGGATTTAACATCGTAGGAACGCTGGTGAATATTGTGAAGAAAAAGACAAAGGAAATCGGCATTTTGCGTTCTTATGGTTTTACCAGAAGACAGATTATGCGGATTTTTATCTTTCTGGGCAGCATAATGGGTGTCATAGGAACCATTTTAGGGATAGTATTCTCACTTATTGCCTGTTATCTTTTAAATAAATATCAATTTGTAAATCTTCCGGGTGATGTATATTTTATCCAGACCCTGCCGGTGGAAATGTCATTGAATGATTTTGTTGCAGTCTCAATCGCCGCAATATTAATAAGTTTCCTTGCAACAATATATCCTGCATTTCGTGCGGCAAGCCTTGTAACCGTGGAGGCATTGCGGAATGAATGAGATACTGATTGCCGAGAATATAGAAAAAATTTATTATCTGAAGAATGAAACAATAAATGTCCTCCGGGGCATTGATTTCAAGGTAGAGAAAGGAAAATTTGTAGTCATATTTGGTCCTTCAGGAAGTGGAAAATCTACCTTACTCAATATCCTGGGAAGCCTTGACCGACCCACTAAAGGCAGGGTATTGTTTAACAATATTGATCTATTTAAGAATGATGATGAATCGTTGTCGAGGCTCAGGAATAAACATATAGGCTTTGTATTTCAATTCCATCACCTTTTACCTGAGTTTACAGTAATGGAAAATATTACACTTCCCGCATTATTGAATGGCGATAAGAAAAAGAATGTAAAAGAAAGGGCGCTCAGATTACTTGATATGTTAGGTATTTATGATAAAAAACTCCGACTTCCTGATGAATTATCTGGTGGTGAACGGCAGAGGGTAGCAATCGCCCGTGCCCTGATAAATGATCCCTTACTCATTCTTGCTGATGAACCAACCGGCAATCTTGACTATGAAAATACGAATAAACTAATGGATATGTTTGTCCATCTAAAGAGTAAAGAAAGGACAATAATTCTCGTCACACATTCAATGGATATTGCAAAATTGGGTGATATAGTATATAATTTAAAAGAAGGAAGGTTATATGCTTTGTGATGATTGCAAGAAAAAACCAGCGAGCATTTTTTATAAAGATGTTTCCGGTGGTCAGATAAAAGAAGTTCATCTTTGTGAGGATTGTGCCCGAAAAAAAGGTATCTTGAGTGAGAAGAAGTTATCGCCCCTGGAAGTGCTCCAGAAACTTCTCAAAAATACAAGTCATGAAGATGAAAAAGTGATCTGCCCGATATGTTTTTTGAATCTTGCTGAATTTAAGAAGTTAGGAAGATTTGGATGTGCAAATTGTCTTAATGTCTTTGAACCATATATAAAGACAATGATCAAAGAGTTCCAGAATAGTGAAAGGCATATTGGAAAAAGGGCAAAGCCCGGAGGACGAAGGGCGATAGAGGTCTTTAGATTAAGGGAAGAATTAAGGCGTGCCCTGGAAAAAGAGGCTTACGAAGATGCAGCACAGATAAGGGATAAATTGAAGACATTGGGTGTTGAGAATGCTTGATAATATTAAATGGCTAATATCCCCTGAGTTAAATCAGGAATGTGAGGAAAATGAGATAGTTGTTTCAACCCGTATAAGGGTGGCAAGGAATATTGAGGGTATTCCATTTGAAATAAAAATGAAAAATCAGGATGCGGAAAAACTTGTTCAGGTTGTAAAATCTGCAATAGAGATGAACTTCAAAGGAAAATATCTGGATTTACAGAAGATGAAACCACTTGAGAAAGAATCCCTTTTTGAATCGCACTTAATCTCGCCGGCAATTATAAAAAAAGAACAACCAACCGCAGCCTTCATCAATGAAAAAGGTAATATCACTGTAATGGTGAATGAAGAGGACCATTTAAGGATACAGGGTTTATCCTGTGGTTTGAATTTGACAAATATCGCAAGCGCAGTATATGAATTTGAGGAAATCCTTGGTCAGGAACTCGGTTATGCATATAATGAACATTATGGATTTATTACTTCCTGTCCAACCAATCTTGGAACCGGGCTCAGGGCATCGGTTCTATTCCATCTGCCCGGGCTTGTTTACACAAATGAGATTGATAAAATTTTGAAAAGCACACTCAATCTTGGAATGACGGTGCGAGGTCTATATGGTGAGGGGACCGAGATAAAAGGTAATCTATTCCAGATTTCAAATCAACATACCCTTGGTTTCAAGGAAGATGAATTGATTGAGAAGATAAACAAATTTGCGCGGATGTTAATAGACCTTGAAAAAAAAGCAAGGGATGCGATAATTGAACGAGCAAGATATGAACTTGAGGATAAAATTTATCGTAGTATTGCGATATTACGTGCAGCAAGGCTAATAAATAGCGATGAAGTTTTAAATCTCCTTTCTGCGGTCCGGCTTGGTATAGGACTGGGGATAATCAAAGGCATTGAGGTAAATATCTTGAATGAGATTATGCTCATTACAAGGCCTGGTAATATTCAATTATATTATGGCGAAATACTTGAAGAGCAAGAAAGGGATTTAAAAAGGGCAGATTATATCAGAAATCGCCTTGCTAAGATAGAAACCACATAAGTTTAGCACAAATTTTGTGCACCACTTAACAAATTTTATGCAATAAATTTAAAAATCTCCTGATATTTCAATTATAAATCATGGCACATTTTTTGCATTAAAAGATATATGAAAGGAGTCAATTATGAAAAAAGTTATGATTATCTGTTTAATAATATCTGTCACAGGTTTTGCATTGAACATTGAGACTGTGCCCAAGAAAAGAGAGGATGAGGTCCTGATAAAAGGCCCGGTTGATAAAGGCGGTTTTTGCGGATTGGTTATGAAATTTACTGAATTGAACGATAGATATGCAATGCTAATGGGTATAAGGGGTGGTATCACACTTAATCACGCCTTTGGACTTGGTGGTGGTCTTTATGGAATGGTGAATAGAATAGAGGTCTATACAAATTATCCAATGAGAAATTTCAATATGGATTTTGGCTATGGTGGTATAATACTTGAATTGATATTCGGTTCAAGGAGATTGGTTCATTTTGGAACCCATACCCTTATCGGTGGTGGCTCGGTCCAGTATAGACTACCAGGATATGAAGAACCCTGGTATGATGATTTCTTTTTTGTCCTTGAACCGTCAGTAGAGATGACGATCAATATCGCAAGGGTCTTTCGCATCGATGCCGGAGGTTCTTATCGCTATATCAATGGAACCGAACTTGAAGGTATAAGTGACAGAAGCTTGAGTGGTGCAGCCGGGCATATAACATTTAAATTTGGAAAATTCTGAGAATCTATAACCCTTTTACTTTCCTTTTGCGCAATTCATTTTTAATGAATTTGCAGAATTCTTTATCCATACCAAGATATTCAGGTGGTATGATACCAGAACCTGGATAATCTTTTATACACCGGGCAATGATAGCACAGGTATAAGCGGTCATCCTTGCCATTGAGGTGATTTTGTTTTTTCTATCGCAATAATCAATGATACGATATTTTTTCTTTTTTCTTCCAAACTCCATCTCAATCAACAAAATGGTGATATCATAATCAGGGCCCCTGCTCAATGCTTCCTTGAGATATTTAAAGATAAATTCCTTACAGGGAATTTCGGTATTGTTTATCTTTATCTTTTGTTCTGAAAAAAATCCACAATCGATCAATGTTTTAAAGATTTTTGCATGCCCGGCATAACGAATCGTTTTCTCCTCCATATTCTTTATTTTATACATTGTCTTCAACAATGTGCGCAATCCATCTGTATAAAATGCCTCAAGTTTGCCGATGCCAGGGATGTAAAAATCTTCTATGCCGGTGAGTGCGGGGACAGTTATCACCTTATAATTTTTATAAATCCTTGCTGGTCTTGTGTATTCCTCAATCAGATCTTCGGGTGACCAGGTAATGCGATAATTGAATGGCGGGATCGGCTTTTCTGGAATACCACCGACCATTATCTTTAAACTCTCAATCTTTTTCATTTTTTTATATGCCTCACCGACAAGGATATTACTCAAACCCGGTGCATAACCCGCATCAGGAACGATTTTTATTCCTGCCTTTTTTGTTTCTTTATCAAGCAAGAACGGGTCTGCAGGAGAGTATGACATATCAACCATATCAACCCCTGCTTCAATTGCACACTCCATAGAATAAAATCCAAACCGTGCAGGCAGGGCACCAATGATTAATTCATAATCGCTCATCAATCGGACCAATCTTTTACGGTCTTTTATATCAAATTGTATCCTTTTTATGCCCGGGTAATGCATTTTTTTAAGGTTATTCTCATCAATATCAATGACTGTGATCCCGGGGTAAGAATTTTTCAGGTCCTTTGCTACAATCCTGCCCTGCATTCCACAACCGAGTATCAATATCTTCATACCATCCTCCTGAATTTACCAAAACTGAATTTCATCGTCAAAATCCTTTCCGATGAAAAGACCTTTGTCGCAATGAAGAGTAAAACGATTGCAAAAAGGAATAGATATAGATTTCCGAGTATAATAGGAATCTTCTGACCGAGAAGAAGGAATTTAAAGGCAAAGAATGTATGAGAGAAGGGAATTAAAAATGAGAATATTTTTAAACCCAGACTCATTGTGCCGGGGTCAAAGGTTAATGCGAAAAAGTAAGGAATGAGTATCATTATGGTGAGGGGCATAATCGTGGTCTGGGCATCTTTGACATCCTGGGCAAACAATGCTAAGAGTGTGGCAAGGGCAAGGGCATTGACGATTGATAAAAATATGCTCATTCCTAATAAAATTTTACTATATGTATCAAGACTCAAATTTATACCTGTGCCTGATACTTGAAAACCAGATGGTGTGCTCGTTTCCATCCCACTAAATGAAGACATATAACTTCCCATTGCCAGGACAAAAAAGAGTGCAAAACATATGGCAAGTACTACCGCAGCAAGCATTTTGGCGAGGACGATAGTAAATCTTGAAACAGGGACTGTTAGTATCGTCTCAAGGGTTTTATTCTCTTTTTCCTGGGCAATGGATGAGGCAATCATGGTGCCGGTTATTATGATTAACATCAAAAGTGCAACCGGCACGATAACGGTCTGGGTAGATATATATGCAATGACAAATGCAGCACTACCAGGTTGGATGATATCTTTTAAAACAACAAATTCCTTTACCTTTATTGGCTCGCGGAGCATTTCTAAATTGAGTTCTGGATTTATCTCTTTTATAAACGATTCTCCAGCCTCCTGATTGATCGTTTTTAAAAAATTTCTTATATTTCCACGCTGGGCTGAAGATGCGATACTAATAGAGGTTATGATTGAATATAGTTTGATCTCGGCATTCATTTTATTTTTTAAATTGGATTCATAACCCTCAGGTATTATCATTACCATAGAAAGATCCTGCCCTTTTGCGATTTCAACAGCCTGGGTATCATTTTCTGCAGAAAGAACCGAGATGAAATTATCTGTATTTTTCAAACCCTCAATCAATGCCCGTGATGAATTGGTTTTATCGTTGTCTATGACCGCAATATCAATCGGTCTCATTGCCTTTCCGACTTCACTCTGCATAACCCGTCCGATAAAAAAGAGGAGAAATATTGACATCAAAAATGGTAGTATCATTCTCAGGGTCAATAGGTCTTTTATCTCTTTCTGAAAGATATTTAAAAATTTTTCCATAAATCAATCACTATGACTTATACTCTTTACAAATACCTGTTCAAGGTTTTCAGCCTGATACTTGTTGCGCAATTCCGGCGGAGAACCAGATTCAACTATCCTGCCCTGATGGATTAATGCAACCCGGTTCGATAAAAATTCAATTTCAAGCATATTATGGGAAGAAACAATCACTGTTGTCCCGGTCCGTGCATAATCAATGACGAAATTTCTCACCTCAAGCGAGTTTATAACATCAAGCCCTGATGTTGGTTCATCAAGTATTGCGAGTTTTGGATTATGCATCAGGGCACGGGCAAGAAGCAATTTTCGCACCATCCCCTTGCTATAATTTCTGATACGGTCATTTATGCGGTCTTTGAGTTTTGCGATCCCGAGCGCCCTTTCTATCATTTTCTTTTTTTCCTGATGGTCACGGGCATAAAACCCTGCCATAAATATGAGATAGTCAATCCCTTTAAGGTTTTTATATGCACCCGCCTCTTCAGGGAGGTAACTTATCATCTCCCTTATCTTCGCACCATCTTTTAATACATTTAATCCAAATACCTCAATATTTCCTGAACTGGGTTGCAAAAGCGTTGCAATCATTCTCAGGGTGGTGGTCTTACCCGCACCATTTGGACCTATTAAACCAAAGATTTCGCCTTCTCTAACTTCAAAAGAAATTCCATCAACGGCCCTGATTTTACCAAAAATTTTGTATAAATCCCTGACCACGAGTGCCGGCATAATTGATTATATTTAAAACTTATTGAGAGTCAAGTTGATGATAAAAATCTTCTTTACAAAAATAGAATTATGTATATAATAATTCAATGGCAAGGGCTATTGTTTTAATCCTTGATGGTGTAGGAGTGGGCGAATTACCCGATGCATATAGGTATAATGACCAGGGAAGCGATACGCTTGGAAATCTATCAAAGGCAGTCGGTGGATTGAAATTGCCTTTTCTTGAAAGCCTTGGGCTTGGAAATATTATTGAAATTGAAGGGGTAAAAAGGATTGAGAATCCAGGAGGATTCTACGGCAAGATGGCAGAGGCATCTTTAGGAAAAGATTCAACGACCGGACACTGGGAATTGATGGGTGTGATACTCAATAAGCCTTTTCCTACATATCCAGAAGGTTTTCCCCAAAAGATAATAAAAGAATTTGAAAAGAGAATTGGCTATAAGACAATTGGAAATTATCCTGCATCCGGGACCGAGATTATAAAAGAATTGGGTGAAGAGCATATTAAGAAAAAGATGCCTATAGTATATACTTCGGCTGATAGTGTATTCCAGATTGCCTGTCATATTGATGTCTTCAGCCTTGATGAATTATACAGATTTTGTGAGATTGCACGGGATTTATTACAGGGTGAACACGGTGTTGCGCGTGTGATTGCCCGTCCGTTTGCAGGAAAGCCACCAGACTTTTATCGCACCAAAGATAGAAAGGATTTTTCTTTAAAACCACCTGAACCGACACTCCTTGATTATGCAAAAATGTCGGGATTTGAGGTAATAGCAATAGGAAAGGTAGATGATATATTTGCGAAGCAGGGTTATACAAAATCATTCCATTCGGTAAATAACCTTGAGTGTGTGGATTTTGTATTAAAATCACTTAAAGAGATTGAGCAGGGGCTCATTGTCGCAAATTTTGTCCAGTTTGATATGGATTGGGGACATCGGAATGATATCAAGAATTTTGCAAAAGGTATGGAAGAGATAGACCCAGGGATTGAAAAGATTGTGGAAAATTTAAAAGAAGATGATATGTTATTCATCACGGCTGACCATGGAAACGATCCAACCACACCTTCAACTGACCATTCAAGGGAATATGTCCCGTTGCTCTCTTATTTTAAAGGAAAGGAAGGAAAAGGGATTGGGATAAGAAAAACCTTTTGTGATCTCGCCCGAACGATTGCGCGGTATATGAAGATAAATGGTTTAAAGAATGGAGAAGATTTTCTTGATGTGATAATGGGATAGGAGAAAATGAAACTTTCTAAGATTCTAATAAAAAGACTTAAGGAGGCAACAAAATATGCTTATGCACCATATTCAAAGGTGCAGGTTGGTGCTTTGTTATATTGTTCAGACGGGAAAATTTATACCGGTGCAAATATTGAAAACAGTTCTTATTCCTTGACTATGTGTGCAGAAAGGGTGGCACTATTCAAGGGTGTTTCTGAAGGTGCCCGGGATTTTTCTTTATTGCTCTTATATTCGCCTCAGTATGATTTCATCATTCCCTGTGGTGCCTGCCTCCAGGTTTTGAGTGAAATTGCCCCGGAGATACTCATCGCAACAATGAATAAAGATGAAGAGTTTAAATTTTTCCCTTTACACACATTATTAAAAAAGCCGTTTAAAATCAGGAGTTAAATATGTATTACATCGGAATTCTTATAAGAGACTTGAAGAAAAAGCAATTCCATAATCTTATTGAAAATTTAAAGAGGTTTGGCTCAAAAATTGAACAGGCAGAGAAACATCTCATTATCTTTTCCAATGAAGACATTAATATAATTAATTGTCTGTTCAAGCTTAAAGAATTGTATCCCGAGATTCGAACTGGTATATCTCAATATATAGGAATTGCCGAGGGCTTGGCACGCATTGCCCAGATTGGAGAAATATTGACATCTGCAGATACTGAACCAGCAATCCTTGAAAGTTTTGATATCACCTCGCTTGGGATGCTCACAATAGAGGGTATGAAGACTGAAATCCTGGTCTGTCGTATTGATAACCCGAAAGGCAAGGAGAGATTTCCAGAATTAAAAAAGCATAAAATGATAATTCCACGGCCCATAATGATCGACGCCTTCAAAAATTTTCTCAATATTACCAAGTCTGCATTGATATTTGCCCCGGATGGAACTGGTAAAACGATGTTTATTGAACAATTGATTGAAGAATTGAGACCGGAGAGGGAAATTTTGAGAACGACTGCACCCGCGTATCTTTCCAACATTACATTGAAACCAATTTGTGATCTATTGACCCGCTTATTCAAAATCCAGATGAATTTTACCCTTGAAGAAAAACAAAAGACGATTGAAGGTAAATTAAAAGAAATTGGCATAAAGGACATCGGAACAAGTTATTTAGCAATCCTCGATTTTCTCAATATTGGCGAAGAAGAAACCATATTAAGAAAGATGGAACCAAAGGCACGGGTTGATTTGATTCTCAATACAATATGCGATGTAATGGCAAATCTGTCACATTTAAAGCCATTGGTCGTCGTTGTTGAAGATGTTGAAAATCTGGATCCCTCCTCAACGACTTTCTTACAACACTTTATCTCAAAACTTTCTGATGAAGACATCATATTCATTTTTACTTCTAACCGTGCCCAGGTAAATTTAAAAGGAATAAAGGAGTTTGAACTCTTAGAGATAGAACGTGCTCAGATAGAGGAATACCTTTACAGCGAGATTGGAGAGAAAATAAATTTCCCATCCACTACCATATTTAATATTGCTCAATATCTTGCCTTATATTATGAAGAACAGGTCGATTACTTTTATACACTTTACAGAGGTGAAAATCTGCTTATGAATTTCAGCCTGCCATTTGCTGATTATGAGGAACTCATTAAACGTCGTGTAGAATTACTAGAGGAAAGTAAAGAATTATTATATGCCCTTGCTACATTAGGCTATGAGATCGATCCACAGGATTTCCCTATCGCTGAAAATATCAAGGAGCAATTTGAATATCTTGTCGAACATAATTTTTTAAAAAAGATAGATGAGAGATATTACTTTACCTCGCCCCTGCTTCATGAGGTTATCTATGACCTCATCCCGGATAAAAATGCACGCCATATCCGGCTTGCAGACTATTACCGCCGGCGCGAGGGATATGAGGAGTATGCATTGTTCCATTACATAAAGTCAGAAAATTATAAGAGAGCAATGGAGTATTTGCTAAAAGCCACAAAGATTGCGTTAAAAAAAGGGGGATATGAGTCAGCCATAAACTATTATTTCCAGGCATTAGAATTATGCAGACGGGAAAAGGATGTTGCAGACCTTGAAACCCTGATTGCAATAAACGAAGGGTTGGCTGATGTCTATCGTTCACTGGGTGATGAGGAACAGGCAATGAAATATTACAAGGTCGTGCTTGATAGTTATAAAGAAATTCTCAAGGAATAGTTTTCAGGTTAAGATTGTGATGTTTATATTAAAGAGATAATACCGATAAGCGAATGCTCTTTTTCCTGTTATTCCAAATAAATAACGACACACTCCATACTGATAGTCTCAATATTGTTGATTATTCAGCAAAGATGATCAATTACAATCTTGATAGTGCAATTGTTATCTTAAATGATTCAGCCTTTATATCTTACCGTGATATACAGTTATTTTCTGACAGTGCCTATTATTACATAGATAAAAAAACCCTTGAGGCATTTGGTTTATGTCGTTTAAGACAGGTTAATGATTCTATAAAAGGAACACATTTAAAATATAATCTTGATACAAAGAAGGCTATGATGGATACCGGCAGAACACAGATTCAAAAAGGATTCATTGAAGGCAAAAAGATCTACTGGGTAGAAGCAAAGGTCGTCAATGCCTATGATGGAAAGTATACAACCTGCAGCGATTCACCACCCCATTATTATTTTTATGCGCCGAGAATGAAAGTATTTTTGGGTGATATGGTCATTGCCCGGCCCATTTATCTTTATATATATGATATGCCTGTTATTGCTGCACCTTTCTGGTTTGTGCCGATATCTTCAAAAAGGAAGTCCGGGTTATTGCCATTCAAGGCAGGAAATTCCCGCGCCTATGGAAAATTTATCAGGGGTTTTGCTTATTATTATGTGATTTCGGATTATGCGGATTTAACCCTGCAGATAGATGCCTATGAAAAAAAAGGGATAATGCCCTATCTTGAGGGTGTCTGGGATTATGCCCCCTATACAAGTGGCAATTTTCTGATAGACTACATAAAAGAACTTGATACAAAGTTAACAAGATATAGCATTGAAGCGAGAAATAATTCACCATATTTTCTTTTTGGTTCCAATTTCAACTGTGATTTAAAATATATGAGTGATAATCAATATCGTTCGGATTACGCCGAGACAACAATCATCTGGGTGGATAAGGAGATAACATCACAGGCTACACTCAATCGCGATTTTGGTGGAATTAAAAATACTGTCACACTCGAGAGAAGGGTTGATTTCGGTGATACAACAACATTTGAGAAGATACCATATTACACTCTTACAACCCCTTCAAGGCAATTATTTTCTTTTCTAACCTATTCTTTTTCAGGGCACATTATTTATGACCGGAAGTTCTATCCACGCGAAAAAGTTGAGGCTGGCGGTGCAAATATTCATACGAGCCCTTCTTTTAAGCAGAATATTTTTGATTTATTTTCAGTCGCACCAGGGCTTGATGTTGATTTTGCGGTTTTTAATGAAGATACCTCAGGAAATAAATTTCCGACACGACTTGGTTATTCATTTTTTATCAATTCAAGCACAAATTTGTTCCGCGTATATAGTATTGAAATACTGGGGTTAAAAGGAATTCTCCATAAAGTGACACCAGGTATTTCCTACAATTATACACCCAACTTTGACTTCGGTAGATTTCCAGCGGTGTATGGCATCCCGGGCTATGCGCAATTACATAATATAGGTTTTGGCATAAGTCAGGAATTTGAGGCAAAGATTGGAGAAAAAAATGAAAAGAAAAATTTTGCTCAGATTTCTTTGAATGGCGGATATAATTTAATAAATGATACAATTTCACCGATAAATTATTCTTTAAATCTGCCATTGAATCCATTCCCCAAACCCATAACTGTCTTCAACACCCGTTTTGGTGGCACTTATAATCTTTATACCAGAGAATATACATATACAATCGACAATGGGGCATCAATACATATGGAAAATTTTGAAATAAATATTAACCAGACTTATACAAAGGATGGAAAATATCAAATAGGTTTTAATGGTAAGATAAATCCAACACAAAACTGGTCTATTTCATACAGCGGAAGATATGATTACGAATTGAGAAGATTTGTTGATTATAGCCTTTCATTGACGAGAAACCTTCATTGCTGGGAGGGGGTGTTTAGTTTCTCTCAGTTTGGAAATGACTGGCGCTATGATTTTAAGGTGCGAATAAAAGAAATACCTGAGGTGGTAATTGGTAGAGGATTGCTCGGCTATTTGATAGAATAGGTATAAGGAATCTTAATCGATAACTACAACCTTCGTATATTTTTCAAACACAGAAGTTTTTCCGCTTCTTAGATTCATTCTGATAAAATAAATACCGGTGGGTAAGGAATTGATACAGATTTTATAACAACCAGGCTCTTTGATCCCGGGTTCTAATTCCTTTATCATTCTTCCAATGGCATCATAGATTTTGAATTGGACATAAGCCTTCATATTTATCGTGTAATCAAACAATAATGCACGCATAGGATTGGATTGGAATAGGATTTTATTATCTAAATTCCCTTTTGAGATCTCTTCAATACCAGTATAAATATATGATTTGCAAAGAATCCATTTATTTGGATCAAATCGTATTGAATCAACATTCTGACTTACCATTAAATCAATATGTGTGGGCGAACCGGTTATTGGAATATTCAATAGTGTATCATTACTGCCCATAAATAATTTAATCTGGACCGGAATGTGGAAAATCGGTGGTGCATTCGTCTGAACCTGATGGATATTGGCTATGAATTGATAATTGTTTCCTGAAGGCGAACAGGTCCAGTAGATATTGTAAACTGGATAACCCTGACCATAGACCCATTCATTAAAGAACCAGGATAAGTCCGTTCCATAAGCCTGATTGAATATCATTTTTAAATCTTCGGTGCTGGCACATCCATATTCAAATGAATCACGATAGACCGCAAGGGCATTGAAAAACTGTTCTTGATTTAGATATCTGAGCATATGGACGACCCAGGATGCCTTACAATAGGTATGTCCATAGTCAAACAACTCGCTCAATGGTGGATCATATATTGGATGGCGCCACTGGGCATCGGCTGAGAAATAATCATTTGCCCGGTTTTGCATTGTTGTAATAAAATTGTTATAACCAAAACGATACCAGTTGTAATTTGCATCACTGTATGTAGCAAATCCTTCATTTAGCCAGATATCTCGGAAATCAACACAGGTCACCATATCACCCCACCATTGATGGGAAAGTTCATGAGCCATTCCATTCTCTGAATTGTATAATATCCACCAGCGATGGATTGTGGTCTGGGTTTGATGTTCCATCCCGCCCCAGGCATAGGGATATACTGCATCCTGACCATAACGGCCAAATGGATAATCACCATATAAAGAATCAAATAGATACATAGCATCAGGAAGATACTGAAACGCAATTACTGACTGGCTTGAATCCTGGGGCCAGATAAAGTGTCTGATTTCAACTGAATCACCATCCGGGTCATGATACCATTGTGACCATTTAGCAAATTTTGAAACACCAAAGTGCATAAGATATGTGGTAATTGGATTGGTTTCTTCGTAGGTCCAGGTTTTGGTATTATTGGGATTGTTTACAACATTGACCAATTGTCCGTTGGCACACACCACAAAAGAGTCCGGTGCAGTTACACTGATAATACAACCCTGGTCAGCCTTATCAAATGGTTCATCATAACAGGGCATCCATCTTCTTGCATCCCAGGGTTCGCCAAGCGTATATGCAACTGAGTGCAATGTATTGCTATTATAATTTTTCGGCCAGTAGCAGAATCCAGTCTGGGAACTGGTTACACTCCAGGAGCCGTGATAATGGACTGAAATATTAAAAGAATCGCTATAATTGAATTGCTGGGGTAGATTTATATGCAGGGTTTCGTTGGCGGTAGTATATGTCGCATTAATATTATTTACTTTTACTGTATCTATGATAAGTGTATATGAATGGAGTGTGACAACATTCAAACCATTTGTGTTGCTCCGGCATTTTATTTGATTGATACCCTGCAAAGACCGGGATGTCATCGGCACAGTTACATCCAGCTGATATTTCAGGACATCAAACGAATGGAGTGATTCAGCAAATATAGATTGTTTCCCGGGCATTGGACATATCCATTTACCTTCAACATTAACATCATTCCATTGCAAAAATAAAATAAAAATAAATGCCATTTAATTCTCCTTTCTAAATATTATACCAATATTGGTAATAAAATCAATACTATTACGCTATCTCCAGAAACCAAAGAAAAAGCCAATTGCCCTGATGATTATATAAGAATGGACAACAGAACCGATTCCTAAAATTATAGTCCAGATGATATTTGGTCTAACTTTTCCAATGATTTCCTGGTGGTAGAGTGAGAGCGTTCCTATGAATGTGGCAATCATTGAGAATAAAAGGCTGATAAAAGAAAGCATTGCCGCAATTGTAACATAGGCAAATGGATTTGCACCTTTTACAAAATACTGAACACCGATGAGCACAAATGAGATCACGAGATATATGAGCCACCAGAGGAAGTATACATTTTTTATATCATTTTTGTAGAATCCGCGCAATCTTTCAGATATATTCCAGGTGATGTCTGCATTCTGTCTTACAATTGCTTCAGCCGTTGTCAGCTGGGTGTTAAAAAACAATAGCCATGCCATAAGAAGGAATAGAAATAATCCAATCTTACCCAGAGGGATAACAAAAAATTGTGCCTGGTGTTTCACTACATCAAATCCTTTGGGTATGAGCCCTGCAGGCCTTAAGATGGAATCAGATAATCCAACAAAGATAAAGATTGTAAAAAGGCTTCCAATAAAATAACCAATCCATAAAACAATGTGTGAGCGTCTTATCCATATCTTCAGTTTTAAAAGATTCTCACCATTTTTTTCTGGTATATATCCTGTTCCAACTGGATTTGCTGATTTTCCAAACCATCCAGGGATTGCATCAACATAACCCGCCATGCCCCAGCCTGCATCGCGCATCCAGTATGTATACCAGATGAGTGTGGGTCCTGCACCTACCCAGGCAATCGTTGAGCCCAGTACCCACCAGTCCATATCCTTTGGAACCTGCCAGACAAAAAGACTGTGAAACATTCTTATTATTGTTTCAGATCTAATTGCCGTTCCAGCCGCTAAAATTAATATAATCCAGGCAAAGACCGTGGTCCAGGTTGCAATATGTTCAATATATTTGCGGGCGACCTTTGAAAGAAAGGCAACAAGGAAAACAATAATGAATGTAACATATGCCCAGAAAACAGTGCCTGTTCTCACATCAACAGGCCAGTTTAAAATCTCCCTCAATGCTGATGCTGCAGATGTTGCCCAGGCAGGGAGCATAAATGCGAGGAACATAAAAAGACTGATAGAAATGAGCGCTCCAGGATAAGAAAGAATTCTTGCATTTCCCTGCACTGCATGCTCTCCTGATACTACAGTCCACCTGGCAAGTTCCTGTGCCCAGACCGTCTGCAAAAATAATGTTAGAATCATCAACCCAAGCCAACCTACACCAAAGCGGGATGTAAGATGGGGATAAAGGATTACTTCACTTGTGCCCAGGCCGAGTGCTACAGTCATCATCACGGGTCCAATCCAGACCATAAAATCTTTTTTTGCTGACGGAACAGGCACATCTGATTTTGTATTTATATAAAGACAGCCAAGTTTCTTTTCATCCATAAAAAATTATATTTAAATTTAAAAAAAAATCAAATAGAATTTTTTTGCATTTTTTACTTGACAGGATAAAAATTGTGAGTATAATTTAAACATAAAAAGGAGGAAAAATGCCTAAATGCGCAACAAAGAAAACAAAGAAGAAAAGCAAAAAGAAAAAAAAGTAGTCTGATGTGAATTATAGGGGAGGCAATGCCTCCCCTGTTTTATTAATTTTCCCACTTGATTAATCCTGTGATTATGATAAAATATAATTATGAAGATAAAAAGATTGAAAGATTGTAAACAGTTTATTGCTGGAGATAATTCACTATTGAGAGAAATATTAAATCCACACAAGGAAAGATTGGAATTGAATTATAGCCTTGCCTGTGCAAAGGTAAAACCCGGTAAGATGACATTGAAACACCGTCTGAAATATTCGGAGGTTTATTTTATATTAAAAGGCAAGGGTATATTGTATATTGATAAAGAAAAAAAGATTGTTAATCCCTCTGATACGGTTTATATCCCACCAGGATCTATCCAGCGTATTAAGAATATCGGAAAAAAAGATTTAGAATTTCTATGCATCGTTGAACCTGCCTGGGTTTTAGAGTGTGAAGAGGTCTTTAAGGAATGACGAAAAAGGTTTAAATATCCGGAGTTTAATTTAACTACTTGATTTTATATGAAATATAATTATAATTTTTTATGAATAGAAAGATAAAAATCTTAATTTTCTTATCCCTGATGCTTTCCTGTTCAGCAATAAAGGAGCGTCTGGCAGTAAAAGAATGCAAATTTACTTTCATTTCTGCCAGTGCTTATGATTTCACATTTTCGGATATGAAAGTTGACTTTGAACTAAAAATCCAGAACCCTAATAATGTTGATGCCACACTTGATAAACTCGATTACACATTCTATGTTAATCAAACAGGTGTTTTTTCTGGAACTACTGGTAAGGGTTTGAAGGTGCCGGCTGGTAAGTCAGAAAATTTCACGACTACCATCACCCTTGAATATACAAAGGTCGGTCAGGCAGTTGTCGAAGCAATAAGATTTAAAACCGCATCCTATAGCATCAAGGCAAAGGCGTATGTTAAAACGATAATTGGAGAGATCAGTTATCCAGTAGAAATTTCTCTAAAATAAAAGACGAATACAAAGGGGTAAAAGAGAGGGGATATTTTTAATAACTTCTCTTACAATTTTACGGGTATTTATATCGGTTATCGTCTTTCCTAAAAAAAATTTTTTTCCGATTTCAAAAATCTTTTTATAATCATCTTCATTTAAACGCAGGTAGATATCCCTCACCTTTTTATGAAATGTAATTTCTGAAATTATCTCTTCTTCAATCTCCTTTTCAAAATAATCTTTTTTGCCTTTTAACCTCATAACAGCATTTCTCCCGGCTATCATACCTGATTTAATACCATTGGCGATACCTGCCCCACTTAAAGGATCGGTAAACCTTGCTGCATCACCGATTAGGAAAAAATTTTTCCCCGAGAATTTTTTTAAAATCTTTGCCGGCACACCACCAAAAATCTTTTCTTTTATTATACCATTAGAAAAATCCCTTCTTACCCATTCATCAAGATATTCCTTTGCCTTTTTTTCCGCCTTTAACGGTGATATGCCGAGTCCAATATTTGCAGAATCTTTTGATTTAGGAAATATCCAGGCATAACCACCGGGTGCAATATTATTATCAAATACAAGATAAGTGTAATTTGGTTCAATTTTTATATTCTCAATAAGGTATTCTGCACATACCTCAATTTCATTCAAACCGAGACGTGTGTCAATCCCGAGCCAGAAACCAACATTTGATGATATTCCATCAGCACCGATCAAAAATTTTGCATTATATTTTTTTATTAACCCGTTTTCCTTCACCAATACAGTTTTATCTTCAATTTTTATCACCTTTGCATTTGTTTTTAACAACGCACCTTCCTTCACCGCGAGCGATGCAAGTTCCTGGTCAAAAATCTTTCGGTTCAATACCCAGCCAACATTTGGATACTCAATTTTGAATTCTTCATTCGTTGGCCCACGCACGATTGAACCCTGAAGGGAAACTGCAGTCCATTCGGATTTAATATCTAAGTAGTCTTTTATGGTGCTTCTTGATAATCCTTCAGCACATTGTAATGGAATACCGATCTGCGGATGTTCTTCAAGCAATAAGACTGAAGAACCTTCTTTTGCAGCCGTAAGTGCTGCACTGCTACCTGCAGGACCAGCACCGACAATAATTATATCAAAGGATTCCACAAATTACTAAACAATCGGTATGACACAGATAAATTTGAAAGGCTTATCTGAATTATTAACAAAACCGTGTTTATCATTAGGCAGGACCAGAATCGCAGTCCCTTTTTTTACTGGAATCTCTGATATTCCGTTATTCATAATCCCTTCACCTTCAATTACAAAGATTTCGTGCTCCATATTGGTATGCGTATGAACCGGAATTGATCCACCTGGTTCAATTGTAAATACGCGCATTGCATAATGGGGTGCACCATCGTTTTTAGTTATAAGCCATTGAAGGCTGACATCCTTTGTCCCGGGCATTTGTGGAAGCTCAGGGTTTACATCTTCAATCTTTTTTATCTTCATAATTAATTTTACATGAACTTTAAAAAAAATCAAGGCGCTAAGTAAATTTATATAATGCCGAAAATTTTGCTGCACAGAACATAAAATACTACTTGACCTTTGTAATAATTTATGTATACTGATTTTGTATAAGGAGGTATAATGGTTTATTTTATTCTGCTACTCTCTTTTTCACAACTATCTGGTGATAGCATAGTGCCTGAACAGGTAATGGTAAAGAAAAGCTACACAAAAGATGTAATTATCAATGCCAGTATCGGTCTGGGGTTCGGATTGGGCGCATATTACTGTAAAAATACTGTAGATAAGGCATACGATGAATATAAAAGCGCTAGCACAATGAAAAAGACCGTAGAGCAGTGGAACAGGGTTGTATTGTATGACAAATTAACAGTATTCTTTGGCGCGGGTTCAGCTGTATTTTTCGTGCGCGCTGTATACTACCAGTTAAAGAATGTAAAACAAACACAAATGGGTGTAAAAATGCCGGAATTAGATATTAGATATACAGATAATAATAAATTAATGCTTGGAATAGTAAAAAGTTTATAGGAGGATTTATGCGTAAAAGATTGATAATATTATCTATTATTCTTTTTCAATGGTCAGGATGTTCTGGATTTCGGTCAAACCGTAAATTCCGGCGCGGAAAATTATGGAATACAAATCTATTATGGTGGCGAACCTTTTCCTGTGGGTGATTATTGCCTGAAGATATACTGGGGTGAATTCGGATATGGTGCATTTGTATTCTCAGTTGTTCCTTCGGGTAATGCCACACAGTTTAAGGGTATAACCCTAAATAATGGAGTTGATAGAATAAAAGATTGGTATTTGGTGAATCTGGCTCAGTAAAAATTAAATTTATTTAAATAAACTACGGCAGTGGTTATGGTGCTTGCTGTGTCGTCTAAGGTGTAGTTTTTTCCCAGTCACTCAATAATAAAATAATAGTTGAGATAAGTCTCGCTGCGCTTTTATTAACTTCTTTTGAGATGGCTTCTTGAAGATTACAATTTTTAGGTTCAATGCCGATGATTATTACTTTTGTTGGAATTGTATCTTCAAGGAATTTTACCAACATTGATAATGGAAGTTTATGGGTTGAGATATCATCATACTGGATCTTATCAGGATTGACAATATAGATTGTGCCGGGTTTTCGTCCCCCTGCACAGGCATCAATTATTATTGTTAAACCTGGTTGAAACCTTCTAATTTCGCCCGAGAAATTTTCCGGTGCCTCGCCACCGTCAATTAATAAGATATCATTAAATTTCTTTTTATTTATTTCAGACCTGAGTTTTTTTATAATTAAGGGTCCGACTCCATCATCACCCTTTTGAGAATTTCCCACACCCAGGATACAAATTTGCCGAGTGCTATGGATTTCTTTTTTTAATATTTTCAGCAATCTCGTCTGCATAAAATAATTATAGGATTAAAAAATAAAAAATCAAGTGAATAATATAATTAACTGCGGGTTTTGAAGGAAAATCCCGTGAAGAATTCTCTAAAAAAGATTAGTGTAACTCTTCGGGCACAGGTATTATTTCTATCCACAGCTAATTATAACAAACCCTGGACCAAAGTCAAACAATGGACTCTGCTCCCGGACATTGCCTCGCAGACTGCAATACCCGATTGGTTAAGATTGTTTTTTGTAGTGGTCAATCTTGTTTGACTTTTTATGCAGAGCAAGCTCTGCCACCACAATTTTTTTTGGATTTAATTCGTCAGAATTTTATAGAATAAAAGGCTTAGCCTTAACTCCAGTATTTTTGCAGGTAATAATTAAGATGTCATTTTGGGTATTGACAAATTTTTTATTCTGGATATAATGGATAATCTTTATGAATATTGAGACGATTACCATACTCACGGTCTTTGTCCCAATAGTGGGTTCTCTGACCATCCCCGTTGCTGGTCTTATCTCAAAGCGTTTCAGGTCAATATGGTCTATCCTATTAGCCCTTGCAACTGCAATCCTTCCTTTATTATTATTACCATTTGCATTCAATGGTGGACAGCATATATTTGGCAGACCCCTTGTTATGGGTCTTGATTTTTATCTTGTGGTTGATGGCCTTTCGGTCTTTATGTCCATCGTTTCTTCCTTTATTGGAATGCTTATCGTTGTCTATTCTATCGGCTATGTGGCACATGATGAAAACCAGAATGAATATTATCTGATGGTCTTATTATTTATTGGTTCAATGATGGGTCTGGTCTATTCAGCAAATCTGATATTTATGTATCTATTCTGGGAGATTACTGCAATCTGCTCCTGGAGATTGGTCGGTTTTTACCGGGATAAGATTCATATATTAAGGGCAGACAAGACATTTCTGGTCACATTTGGTGGTGCAGTGATTATGCTCTTTGGTTTTATTCAAATATTTAACCAGACCCAGAGTTTTAATATGATGGACATGCGCGGAACATTGATACCTGGTTCTGCGGTATTATTAATATTGATTGGTATGTTTGCCAAGTCTGCAACCGTGCCGATCCAGACCTGGCTACCTGATGCCGGTGTTGCGCCGAGCACGGTCACTGCATTATTACACGCTGCGGTGTTGGTCAAGATTGGTGTCTATGCATACGCCCGGATCTTTGGCTACACCTTTGCGCTCCCTGAGGGTTGGCAGGTAGCCATTCCGATAATGGCAGTGATTTCCAGCCTTGTTGCCGCTGGTGCGGCAACGGTTGAGAATGACTTGAAGAGGATTCTTGCCTATTCCACGGTGAGTCAGATTGGTTATATCTTTCTTGGTTTGAGTGTGCTTGAGCCTACGGCAATGACTGGTGCGATTTTGTATCTTTTGATGCATGGACTTGCCAAGGCTGGACTGTTTTTATGTGCGGGTATAATTGAGCATAATACCCATACCAAGGACATTACAAAACTTGGTGGTCTGATAAAGACAATGCCTTTGACTGCGATTGCCTTTTTGATTTCCGCATTCTCTGTGATTGGAATTCCTCCATTGGGTGGTTTCTTCTCAAAATTTTTGGTGATTGTAGGGACAGTAAAATCCGGCAACCTCTGGCTTGCCGCAGTTGCATTGTTTACTGCAGTGATGACTGCATTCTATCTATTCAGAGTATTCAATATGGTATTTCTTGGTGAGCAGAAAATTCCGGCGAAAGAAGGGACGAATTCAATGGTCTTTGTGGTTGTGGTCTTAGCAATTCTCTCTATTGTCGCAGGCATTTTCATTGCCTATCCAATGAAACTTGCGGATATCGCCACAACCCAGATTTTGAGGTTAGGATTATGAATCCTGAAGTTCTTTTGATATCAATTTTCTTACCGGTGATTGTTGCTGTAATTGCCATATTGATTCCGCGTTCAATCAAGGGCTTGCGTGAGTTTATCAGTGTGCTTGGTGGAGTGGTTCTGGTCTATATTGCCTGGCTATTATTTGATTATAAGAATTTGACCTTGAATCTTCCCTGGTTTAACTGGCTCGGATTTGATTTGAGATTGTATCATTTCAATGCCTTTACCCTTTTATGGATAAACATCTTTGGGCTTTTAATCAGTTTATATTCCATTATCAAGATGGCAGACCATCCCAGGGTTAAAGAATACTATTTCTATCTCTTTTTGACCATTGGATTTGCCAATGGTGCAATCCTTGCGGATAATTTTGTTGTTCTTTTGATGTTCTGGGAAGGGCTTCTACTCACGCTCTATGGCTTTATTACCCTGGGAAACACAGAGAATACACAGCGCACTGCAACAAAGGCATTTATTATCAATGGTTTTTGTGATTTCTGTATGATATTCGGTATTGCCCTATTGTGGTATCTTACAGGCAAGGCAAGTCTTTCTGAGATTAGCCACGAGCCAGTGAGGGCAACAGGTTTATATCTACTGAGTTTTATAATGATAATGATTGGTGCATTAGGTAAGGGTGGTGCAATGCCATTCCATACCTGGATTCCGGATGCAGCAATTGATGCACCAGTAAGTTTTATGGCATTTTTACCCGGTGCCCTGGAAAAACTCCTTGGCATATTCCTTCTGACCCGTATTTCATTTGAACTCTTTGTAATTAAAGATACACCTGCCTCTGTGATACTTATGATTATCGGCTCAATCACAATCGTTCTTGCGGTCCTAATGGCACTCATTCAAAAGGACTATAAAAAACTATTATCATTCCATGCGATCAGCCAGTATGGTTATATGGTTTTGGGGCTCGGCACCGCATTACCCATTGGCATCATCGGTGGTATATTCCACATGCTCAATAATGCAATATATAAATCAGGGCTGTTTATGATCGCGGGTGCAGTAGAGCATCGCACGGGCACAACCGAGATGAAGAAACTCGGGGGATTAAAAGACGAGATGCCCATCACCGCTATCTGTTATCTTATCCTTGCGGCTGCAATCAGTGGAATCTGGCCCTTAAATGGCTTTGTCTCAAAGGAACTTGTAATACATGGTGCGTATGAAACCGGATTTGTGATATTTGCGATCGCGGGCTGGGTCGGTGCAATATTCACATTTTTATCATTCTTAAAAGCCGGGCACTCCATCTTTCTGGGTCCGCGCAACAAAGAACTTCCAAAGATAAAAGAAGCAGAATCAACATTCTTGATTCCAATGATTATTCTCGCTGTGCTCTGCGTGGTATTTGGGGTCTATAATTATATACCTTTCAAATACTTCTTTGAGCCACTCCTTGAGATGCACCCTGAGGCAATGAGCCACCATTATGACTTTTCTGCACATGCCCTTGATTTAATCAATCCAGTTGCTGCAGTATCAATATTTATGCTCCTTATCGGTCTTGTGATACACCTTTATGGCTGGAACAAGGCTGAGAAGAGGGCATATATGGCATCTGAAGTTATACACAAATTACCGGTCTTGAGCACATTATACGATTGGTCTGAGGCAAGGTTCTTTGATATATATGAACAGGGTGTGAAGTTTTTAAGGGGTCTTGCCCATATACTTTATGTTGCGATTGATAGACCTATTGACTACTTCTATGAAAGGACGGTCACGCTCACTGGACAGGCATTTACAAAGATTCTCCAGTATGCACACAATGGTCATTATGCGAACTATCTTGCCTGGTGTATTGCCGGACTTACTATAATTGTCTATTTTATTTTATCAATTATAAAATGAGGTGATTGAATGGTCTCTTTATTTATCTTAATACCATTTATCCTTGCTGCATTGCTACCTTTGATTGAGAAGTTTTCAAAAAGGTTCCTGCCTGATTTATTGACCAATCTTGGCATTCTATTTTTGTTGATTTATGCAATGACTTATGGACAACAGATTGTAGCAAGTAATGCTGGTATAAGACAACTCCAGTGGTTCAATGAGCAGTTGAATATTACATTTGCATTAGATGGATTCAGTCTGTTTATGCTCTTTGCAATATATCTTGTAAGTTTTGGTGTGACCTTATTTTCCATTGATTATATGGAGCATTATGGGAATAAGGGTATATTCTATGCCCTGTTTATGATTATGGTCGGTGGAATGTCCGGTCTGGTCCTTGCTACAGATTTGTTTACAATCTATGTCTTTCTTGAGGTTGCGGCAATATCTTCTTATGGTCTTGTTGCCTATGGTCTAAAACATGATGAACTTGAGGCATCATTCAAATATCTGATGCTTTCCGCAGTGGCAACTGCATTCTTGCTTTTGGGAATTATGTTTATATTTGGATTAAATGGAAGTCTAAAATTAGGTGATATTGCAGATAGATTTGCCTCAGGTGAATATAGATTTGTCCTTGGTATCTGCACAGGATTCTTTATCTTTGGCTTTGGCTTAAAGGCAGCGCTTGTGCCATTCCATTCCTGGCTTCCTGATGCCCATCCCAGTGCACCTGCACCGATATCAGCAATGCTTTCTGGATTATTGATAAAGGTCTCTGGTGTATATGCCCTGACAAGGATATTCTTAAATGTCTTTGGTCTGAATCCAGCAATATCAACTGTGCTTATGTATCTTGGACTCATCTCAATAATTGTTGGTGCAATACTTGCCTTGGGCCAGAGTGACATTAAACGGATGCTTGCGTATTCATCTATAAGCCAGGTCGGTTATATAATCCTTGGTTTTGGTGCGGGTACAGATCTTGCAATAATGGGGGCACTCTTCCATATTTTAAACCATGCCCTTGCCAAAGGACTATTGTTTTTGAATTCAGGTTCTGTAGAACATTCTACAGGCACAAGGGATCTGGATAAGATGGGTGGACTTGGAAAGAGGATGCCGATAACTGCAGCGACGACTGTGGTCGGTTCCTTATCAGTTGCAGGTGTTCCACCCTTAAATGGTTTCTGGAGCAAGTTATTTATTATTATCGGTTTATTACAGGCAAAGGCATATGGATTTGCATTTGCCGCCGTCCTTGCAAGTATTATTACATTGTGGTATTATATCATTATCCAGCGCCGGGCATTCTTTGGTAAATTAAAAGAGACATTACAGGATGTAAAAGAGGTTCCATTCTGGATGGCGGTATCTACGATATTTATTGCCCTGGTCTGTGTAATAATTGGCATTGGATTTCCACTGGTCATCTCTAACTGGATTGAACCAGCAACAAAGGTTCTAAACGAAGGTATAAGTTTTGCAATGAGGTGGTTGAGGTTATAATATTATGCAGACATTATATTTGATATCTATACTTGGATTGGTCTTCTTCTCAATCCTTGCAATTTTAATCAAGGATCTGCTCAAGGCAGCATTGAGTCTTATGGGTGCAAGCATATTCCTGGCGATTATCTTCTTCTTTATGAAGGCTTATTATGCAGGTGTCTTTGAAATCTCTGTGGTTGCGGGCTTGATCACGGTCTTGTTTGTATCAACCATAGGGCTCACACGGAGCGATGATTTTAAAGAGAGCAAGGTGCCGACAATAATCTTTCCATTGTTCTTTATCTGGTTTATAATAATTGATATTCTTATCTTTGGTGCGTTAATCAATAGATTTCCAGTGATGGGATACAGAGTTTCAGAACCCGGTACTTTTGGAGAAGTCTTCTGGCACAAGAGGACATTTGACCTTGTAGGACAGATTGGGATAATATTTGCTGGAGTCTTTTCAGTCCTGGCATTATTCAGAAAGAGGGACAAAAATGGTTGATTTAGTGAGAGATTGGTATTTTAATCTTCTTATTTCCGGAATATTGATTATGTTCGGTCTATACTGTCTGCTTTCAATGCGGAATTTGATCAAACTCTTGATCGGAATTGAGATAATTGCCAAGGGTGTGCTCCTTGCTCTGATTTCAGCAAGTTCTGCCCGCGGTAGTATCTTAACCGGTCAGAGCCTCGCAATTACCTTTATTGTGGTTGAGGTGAGTGTGGTTGCAGTTGCCCTGGCACTGGTCATAAATCTCTTCCGCCATACCGGTAGTCTGGATGTGAAAAAGTTGACAAAGTTGAAAGGGTGATATGATAGAATGCAGGAAACGCAGTATCGTCCCTAAGGACTTGCAGTATCGTTCCGACAAACTTTGTCGGAACTTGCAGGAAACGTGTGATGCGAACAGAGTGATACTGCAAATCCCGATATTCTGTATCGGGATGATCCTGCGAGCGAAGCGATATTGCAAAAAGGTGGTTTTAGTATGATAGACATTCTCCTTTCTCCACCAATCGCATTTCTAATCTTTTTAGTAATATTCTATTTTATCTATTGGCTTGGCAGTCTTATGGCACCAAAATTGAAAAAGATTCCAGGCAAGGTAGCAACCTATGCCTGCGGTGAAGACATTCCAGGCACAAAGGTCCAGTTTGGCTATCGTTTATTCTTCTATGTTGCCCTTTTCTTTACGATGATGCATGTGGCAACCCTGGTCTTGGCAACGCTCCCTGGTGGCACAGTAGTCCTATTCGGCGTATTCTATCTTGCAATGATATTCTTGTCGGTTATAGCATTAATAACAAGAGGATGAAGATGGAGCATTTTAAGAGAAACCAATCCCTCATATCTTCCTCTCCCTTGATGGGAGAAGGTAGGGTGAGGGTAATTTTTCTTTTCAAAGGGGATAGATTATGGAGAAGTGGGAAGTTGGCAATGGGAAGTGGGAAGTGAATAGTAGTAGAGTAGGGACTTCAGTCCCGTGTTCTCAAGGAGGATTATAATGCTTAGCTGGCTTGTGCGCTGGTCAAGGATAAAATCGCCCTGGGTATTGCATCTTAATACCGGTGCCTGTAATGCCTGTGATATTGAAATCCTTGCTGCGCTTATGCCGAGATTTGACCTTGAAAGGTTCGGTGTCCTGTTAAAGGCAACACCAAGGCATGCGGATGTGATAGTCTGCACAGGGCCCCTGACCAGGCAGTCAAAAGACCGGATGATTAGAATCTATGAACAGGTTCCTGAACCGAAATTTGTCGTGGCAGTCGGAGCCTGTGCAATGAGTGGTTGTGTATATCGTGGATGCTACAATATCATCGGTGGTGTTGACCAGGTCTTACCGGTTCATGCCTATATATCTGGTTGTCCAGTGCGTCCGGATGCAGTGATTGACGGCGTTGTAAAGTTGCTGGGGACACTATGATTGAAGGCAATCCAGGGCAATTGAGGAATGTAGAATGTAGCGGTGCGATTCATCGCACAAATTTCTGGAGTAGAGACTTTAGTCTCATAATATAGGAAAGGATATGAAAGAGATAGAAGTTGTTGAAAAGATAAGAGAAAGTTTAAAACAAAAGGTTATTGAGATAACAAATCCTGCACCGAGAAGGATTTTCTTAAAAGTAGACAAGAATGACCTCGTTGAGGCGGTGCGGTTTTTAAAAGAAAGATTTAACTTTTATCATATCTCAACTATCAGTGGTGTAGATTTGGGTGAGAATTTTGAGATTCTTTATCACCTGGCAAATGAGAATTGTGTCTTGACTGTGCGGACACTCACCCCGCGTAATGAACCAAAGGTGCCGACTATTACGGGTGTTATACCTGGTGCAACACTCTATGAGAGAGAAGTCCATGATATGTTCGGGATTGTCTTTGAAGGACATCCAAATCTTGTGCGGTTATTGCTGGCAGATGACTGGCCCGAAGGTGTCTATCCACTACGCAAGGACTGGCAATTTGAAAGACCCGAAGAAAAAATCCCTGGAGGTAAATGATGGAGGCACAGGAATTTAAGGTTCCGATTGGTCCGCAGCATCCCGCATTAAAAGAGCCGATAAGTCTGCGTATGACCCTTGAGGGTGAGATAATAAAGGATGCAGACATCAGGCTCGGTTATAATCACAGGGGTATTGAGAAACTTGCCGAGACAAAGACTTATATCCAGAATATCTATCTGACCGAGCGGATCTGTGGAATATGCTCTCATTCCCATACAACCTGTTTTGTCCAGGGTGTTGAAAGATTGATGGAGATTGAGCCAGCAAAACGGGGTATATATATTAGAACACTTGTCTGTGAACTTGAACGTATCCATAGCCATTTGCTCTGGCTTGGTGTGGCGGGTCATGAGGCAGGATTTGATACATTCTTTATGTATACCTGGCGCGACCGTGAATTAGTGATGGATATACTGGAGATTATTTCTGGGAATCGTGTTCATTATGCGATAAATACCTTTGGTGGTGTGCGTCGTGACCTTGATGAATTGCAGATAAAGAAGTGTCTTGATTATCTTGAGATTTTAAAGAAGCGGACTGAGTATTATGCAAATATTGGCACGAATGAGCCAACCTTTGTGGCAAGGCTTGCTGGTGTTGGCAAACTGCCAAAAGAGAAGGCAATGGAACTCTGTGCAGTTGGACCAACACTGCGGGCATCTGATATTCCCAGGGATGTGAGGAAGGATGACCCACATGCTGCCTATGCTGAGATTCCATTTGAGGTTTGCACTGCAGACACCTGTGATGTGCTGGGCAGGGTGATTGTGCGTGTCAAAGAATTGTTTGAGTCTTATAAGATGTGTGAGTATATCTTAAAGAATTTGCCATCTGGTGATATAAAGGTGAAGGTGCCGAGAAAGGTCAAGCCTGGTGAGGTTGTGAGTAAATATGAGGCGCCCAGGGGAGAGAATATACATTACATAAAATCCAATGGCACGGACAAGCCCGAGCGGTTGAAGGTGCGGGCACCGACACTGGCGAATTATCCGTCAACGATATATATGTTAAAGAATGGTTTTATTGCGGATATTCCATTGATATTTGCCGCGATTGATCCCTGTATCTGTTGTGCCGAGAGGGTTATACAACTTGTGGATGCAAAGACCAAAAAAGAGCGGATAATGACGATGGCAGAACTGCGTCAATTTTCTATTGAATACTACAAGAAGATTGATTTGAGGAAAAGGGAAGTGGTATGGCCATTTTGAGTAAAAATTCCAAATCCGAAATTCCAAATTCCAAACAAATCTCAAATTCCAAACCCAAATTTTTGCAATCTTGTTTGGGATTTACCATATTGGGGTGATTTTATGGAAACCTTAAAGACCTTATTATACTTATTTATTTATCCTGGTTTTCTCTTTCTCTTTCTATATTCTACATTCTGTGAATGGGTGGACAGAAAGTTTTATGCAAGGGTTCAGAACCGGATTGGTCCATTATATACAGGTCCGCGGGGGATGCTCCAGCCGATTGCGGATTTTATTAAACTTATGGCGAAAGAAGACATAATTCCAGAAAAGGCAGATAAAGGGATGTTTTCTGCATTACCTGTATTCTCCCTTGCAGTTGTAGCAACCGCAGCGATGTATCTGCCGGTCTGGCATTATGAAGCCTGGCCAACATTTAATTCGTTTCCTGGTGATTTGATCGTTGTCTTATTCTTATTGAGTTTACCCACCCTTGCCTTCTTTCTTGCGGGCTGGCATTCCACAAATCTCTTTTCAATTGTTGGTGGTGTGCGTGTCTTGACGATGTTGTTTGGTTATGAGGTTCCGTTATTCCTTGCGGTCTTGAGCCCGGCGATACTTGCAGGTTCCTGGCGTCTTTTAGAGATTACCCATTATTATCAACAGAATCCGTTATTGCTTTTAGTGAATATCATTGGATTCTTTGTTGCCCTTATTGCACTTCAGGCAAAACTTGAGCGTGTGCCATTTGATGTTCCCCATGCTGAGACAGAAATTGTTGGTGGCACATTCACAGAGTATTCAGGTAAGAAACTTGCCTTCTTCAGGTTATTATCTGATATTGAGATGGTGGTTGGTGCCGGGTTGATTGCTGCGGTATTTTTGGGTGGTTTTCCTGGTGGTTTGATTATGGGATTTATTCTGTTTATAATCAAGACCCTGATTGTGATACTGCTCTTATCGCTCATCCGTGCGCTCTGTGCGCGGATTCGTATTGATCAGGTCGTTTCATTCTCCTGGCGCTATCTTGCTCCCCTTGCAGTTTTGCAGTTATTGATTGTGATTATTGTAAAATATATAATTTTGTAAGAGGAGAATTATGAAACTTGCTGCATTTTTACCTGAACTTTTAAGACATATCTTTAAGAAACCCGCAACTGTAAAATATCCATTTGAGAAACTTGAGGTGCCGAAAGGTTTTCGTGGAACTCCGATTTTAACTCCGGAGAAGTGTATTGTCTGTTATGCGTGCCAGCGTGATTGTCCAGCAGAGGCGATTGAGATTACAACGGTGAATGAGGCAGAGAAGAAATATAAGATGGTCATTCATAATGACCGTTGTGTCCATTGTGAGCAGTGTGCAGAATCCTGTCCAGTGGATGCGATTAGACTCAATACCGATTTTGAACTCGCAGCCTTTAGCCGCTGGAATTTAAAGGCAGAATACATCTACACCAAGGCATCACCAGCAAAGAAATAGCAAGATAAAAGCAAGATTATTTAACCAATTACCATTTAAACAATCTTCGTAGGAGCAGTTTCCAACCGCGATTTTTTATTATTTCAATGCCTTCACCCCCACTGCTATAAAAGGTTTGTCAATAATTTAATTTTTTTCTTTACAGTCTCCTTCCTTTTAGATATAATGTTACTGTCCGAATGATACCCAACGGCTAAACCAGACTGCTATACGGCCATCAAAGACCAAGGTATCTATTCGAAGTGGCTGGGCTGCCTAATCTTTTTACGAATCATTCAGTGATTAAGTGAAGAGTAGAGGCTTACCCAGCCATTCTATTCCTTGCCATACAAGTGTCATAATCAATCTCCTGCTTCAACATATGATAAATCACCATTGCTATCTTCCGTGCTAATGCCACCTGCGCCACACCAATACCCTTCCGTCTCTTTATCCGCTCATAATAATGAACCATCCGAATATCAAGCCCACGCGACTTTAAAGCAACAATCGCTACCTCCATATAGGCACGCTTCAAATACATATTCGCCTGTCTGCAAAGATGTCCATTCCAGTAATTATCTGAAGTCGCACGCGTCTTAGGCACTAATCCCGCATAGGCAACATAATGTTTGGCACGCAAAAAACGGGTTATTGGACCACTCTCATAAATAATCGTCAATGCCCAAATATTACCAATCCCAGGAACAGTTAATAACCTTTGTGCATCTATACAAAGAGGAATTTGTGCCTGAATTTTTTTATCCCAATAACTAATCTGGGAGTTTAAATGATCAATATGCACAAGTATTTGTTTAATAAATTCACTATAAGGCAGCGGTAAAGAAACTTTATCCAAAGCTTCATGCCCAACACCTCCCCAGATATTTGAATAAGGAAGATTGATGTTGAATTTCTCTAAAACACCATGGATGATATTTTTAAACTGCGTTCTTCTTACAACCAAACCGGCGCGAATCCGAAGTAGATCACGATTAGCCCGTTGTTCAGGTTTGGGTAAGTAGCAGGTGGGTAAAAAGTCCGTCCTTAATAGGTGAGTGAGTGTTTTTGCATCCACTTTATCAGTTTTGACGCGCGCGTAGGCGATTGCCTTAATCTGAAGTGGATTGGCTAATGATACCTCAATATCCAGACCCTGGAGCAAATCTACTAACCAGTACCAGTTACCGGTTGCTTCTCCGGTAAACCTTACAATTACTCCTGAGCGGTTCAAAGAATGTTCGAAAGGCGGTTTCATCATTTTTAAGACGTGTAGAGACTTCATTTGTTTGTTCATCATAGAGATGAATTTGAGAAAAGTTTTTATGCAGTTCGATACCGCAATAATTCATAGTGACTTCTTTCAAGATAATCATATCTATTTTTCTTTAATTGACAAACCTTTTATATTATATCTTCGTAAGTGGGGGTAATATATTAAAATTATTGACTAACAGCCGAAAATCTATATAATGAAATTATGAAGGGAAATGTTTAAATTGAGACAACAATCCCGAGCTACTATTTTGAAGAAAGAGAGCCTCTTCAGTTTCAGAGACAGATAACAAGAGAATGGTGAATAAACGAAAGGGAAAATTACTACCTTCAATTGGTGACAGAAAAGGAGAAATAGGACGTATAAAGACCCATTAGTAAATGAAGTAAGGATGCGGTGAGAACAACTTATGAGAAAATATAAATTTGATGTGAATAAAATCTATAATATGCTTAAAAGGAGAGAAAAGAAAATACCTCATAAAATCATTTCTGAGATTGTTGTGGTAAAGAAAGATTTCGCCTCCGAGGCAATTAAAAAATAGCCATCTAACTCGCCGCAGGAGATTACAATTTTTGAAATTATAAATTACACTTTAGGTAAAATTTGCCTGTAATCCTCAATACCGAGTGTGAAAATAAAAAAGTTTGATATTTATCTTTTCTTCAACATATCAATCAAAAACCTCGAAGGGAGTTGCTGTCTCCCTGAACGGTATTTTGGATACAAAAGATAGAGCCTTTTCTGGGCACGTGTGACTGCTACATAGCAGAGTCTTCTCTCTTCTTCAAGGTCTCTTGGCTCTGATAGACTCTTGGTCATCGGAAATATTTCTTCAACGAGGTCGACGACAAAGACAACAGGAAATTCCATTCCTTTGGCACTATGGATGGTCATAAGTTTAACAGTATTTTTTGTCCAGTTTGCAAGGTCCATTTCTTGATACACTTTTAGCTCACTTAAGAATTTTCCAATTTCTGCATCTGAGTAGTTTTTTGCAAAGTTTATAAATTCTTCAAGGTCTTCAGACTTTAATTTTAAAAACTGGATGATCTCATTGATGATTGTGGAGGGTGATAATAGATTTAAATTCTGAATATGATGCTGGATTATATCTTCCAATTTTTTCTCTTTACTTTTACTGGGATGGAATATTGCTTTTGCCTGCTCAACAAAGGCATTATCAGGTTTACCTAACTTAAATATATTCAATAACTCAAGATATTCAATTATTGGTTTAAAGTCTTCTTTTTCATAAAAGGCAGTTCCACGAATTGTTGTATATGGAATTCCTGCCTTTGTTAATCCTTCTTCATAACCTTTGGCAAGATAATTCATACGGTAAAGTATTGCTATATCATTATATGAGAAATCTTGTTCAATCAAATCTTTTATTTCACTTACTATGTAATCGATCTCATCATTTATTGAATCTGCTGCATAGAATATTACATCTCCTGTTTCTAAATTTGGAATTACAGTTGATTCCCGGTGCATCAAATTGTTTGCAATTTCTAAGATTGATTGGGGTAGGCGAAAACTATGGTTGAGATGGAATATCTTCACATCCTTGAAATCCCTTGCTACCTTATAGATTATTTCTTTGCTTGCACCGCGCCAGCCATATATTGCCTGGTCTTCATCTCCGGTAAAGAAAAAATTATCCCTGACGAGTAATGATATAAACTTATACTGTGCCAGGTTGATGTCCTGGAGTTCATCCACAAAGATATAATCAAATAAATGCTGATAATAAGACCTCAAATCTTCAAATTCTTCAAGCAATTTTGTCGCATAAATAATCAAATCATCATAATCAAGAATATTATTCTCTTTCAGGTAGTTTTGATATTCTTTATAAACCTTGAGACAGATTTTCTGCCACTCGTTTGCAGGAGAAAATTTCTCTGGTGTGATGCCTTTTGCCTTGAGTATCTCAATTGTGCGCATAATTGCATTCATTTTATATTTCCCTGTCTCCATTTTTAAAAGCGGAAATATTTTTTTTGGTTCTTCAATGGTAAAATCTTCACCGATGTCAAGCCTTTCACAATCGCGCCTTAAGATTCTTAACGCAATGGTGTGGAAAGTTCCAATCCAGATATCATACTGGGGTGTAGTAATGAACTGGCTCAGACGTGTCTTGATATCATTTGCTGCCTTATTTGTGAATGCACAGACAAGTATCCTTGACGATGGAATCCCTTTTTCAATGAGTTTTAATACACTATGCACAAGGCTCGTTGTTTTGCCACAGCCTGCCTGTCCGATGACGAGCAATCTTCCATCAATTGAATTCAATATTTGTTCCTGATCTGGTGTCAACTTTAATTCACCTTTTTTCTTTTCCATAACAGATATGGTTGATTCAATTTTTATACCCCTTGTCTGTTTTTTTAATATTTTGATTATTGTCTCGGCATCAGGTCTAACTTCGGGTGAAACGCAGAGACATTTTATTATTATATCTTCAAGGTATTGCGGAATACTGGTTCTTATCATACTTGGTATGAGGAGCTTACTCTTTTCAATCTTTTTTTTCAGTCCATCAAGATTGTCATCGAGGAATGGGGGTATGCCGGTTAATAATTCATAAAAGATCACAGCAATACTCCAGATATCTGATTTTTCATTAAACTTACCCGCCCAGGTTTCCGGTGCCATATAAATGGGTGTTCCCGCAGTTGAGGCCGCGATTGAACCTGATTTAATAAAAAGTGCCAAGCCAAAATCTGTTATTTTAATGGTTCCATCTTCAGCAATCAAAATATTTTCCGGTTTCAGATCGCGATGGAGCACACCAACCTTGTGGGCATAATTCATTGCATCAAGGATTTGCTGGGCAATGTTTAAAAATTCACCTATCTCAATGCCCCCCTCTTTAATAATATCACGCAGTGTCTTCCCTTTTATATATTCCATTACGAGAATGAATTTATTATCAATGATATCAATATTATAAAATCTAACAATGTTCGGATGGTTCAAAGAGGCAAGCAATTTTGCCTCGTCTTTGAGCATTACTATCTCTTCTTTACGCATCCTTGATATTTTCAAGGCAAAGTTTGTTTCAAGGATTGTATCATAGGCTAAAAAGACATCACCGAACCTGCCACCACCGAGCCATTCAACGATTTCGTATTTACCGAGTTTTTTCAAAAGCATAGCATTTTTGCATCAGCACTCTGTATTAATTTAAAGGTATTTGCCTTAAAAAAGTTCAATTAGAAAATGCTGATAAGTGGATGGGTATCTTCTTATGAAATACCATCTGCCCGAAAAATTTTCTGCCCTGAATCCTTTTATGACCGGATCTGGATTTCAATTCTTCATTATTTAAGACCGTAATTATTTTTTTAAAAAAAGTTTCAATATCGGGTCTGGTTCCTCTACTGTGCTGATATTCAATCGCATCAAGTGCATAACTGCGTAACAGTTTCTTTTCAAATTTATGGTAGATCTCAGGCGAGCAGAATATATCGCAACCAAGGATTTGATTACCAGCCACACCGATAAATCCAATAGTATTATGATTCAATCCACCAAATCCTTCAAGATACCTTTCAACTTCATCGTTCAGATTATCAAATATTTCGTGCATTGAAGATGTTCTTGATTTCGTTCTTGTTATGGTTAATTTTCTCTCAATCTCTTTCCACACCTCATGCTGGGTATCAACTTTTTTATTAAATGAAGACGCAAGGATGGAGCGAATCCGAGGATATGAGCAATAGCCGGTTTTAAAACCGCCGATTTCTTCCCACCTATTTTCTTCAGCACAGATTACTGGAATTTGACTTCGGACATTCGGTTCCGCAATAAATGATTGTGCAATTATGCGATTTTGCATTGACCCCGTTACTTCTTCTCCGTCAAGCATCAAAACCGGTGTATCGCCATTATAATCGAAAACTATTTTATTCACATCAGGTGTAGCAAGTTCATAAAAACGACCAGTCTTCGTGTCCATTACATTATCGATATTCTTAAATGATAATCCTTTATTTTCCAGCCCATTTTTTACAGGAAAGATTAACAGGTTTCTCAAAAATATTGGTTCTTCTATATTGATTTTAAATATTTCCATTTTTACTCCTATGGTGAATAAAATACGCCAAAATGGCGGGTTTGGGACCATTCAGTATACCAGGTCCATTTTCTGTTGTATGCGCGCACGCGCCAGAAATAAAATCCGTTTTTTGAGACTGCGTAGAATGTTGAGCATACTTCCACATTCACAGGGTTTGCATCCGGAAGAACAGTGGAGTCATTGGCAATTTGCAACTGATAATATTCAACATCTTCAACCACACTCCACTTTAGTTTTATATCATGGGGAAATGGTGTTTGATAATATATTACTGTATCATTTTTGGGACTGATTAATTGAGGCGCAGAAGGGGGTGGATATAAAGAGTCAAATTGCGGTTCATACTCATTGGGATTTTTACAACCAGCATTACTGACCACCAGAGTGGTAATCAGGACTAAAAAGACAAAAGCAAAATACGACAATTTGTTTCTTAAAAATATTGTATTCTTCTCCATAAGTCCTCCTAAATTTTTATTTTCATCGCATAAACATTGTGTTTCCATAGATTGATCCTCTTATAACCGCTAATAATACAATAATCGCCATCAATGACTATTCCTCTTCCATATTCATAATTATAATCACCATAAGTTTTTTCTTTTATTAGATTGCCTTTTCCATCAATAATGATATAATAAACATCAGCAGTATTAACAGTGACATAGCCCGTGGCTACATATTTATTGTCAGGGAGTATTTCAACTGCATAACCGTGGTCTGTATAATTTGAGCCATAGGTCTTTTCCCAGACAGGGTTTCCTGAGGCATCGATTTTTAAGATGTAAATATTGCCATCTCCACCAATGATTATATAGCCATTATTTAGAGTTTGCTTTACCATATCCCCGGAATCAAAACCACTGCCTCCGTAAGCCCTTGTCCAGAGAATATTGCCGTTCGCATCAGTTTTTATGAGATAAACATCACCATTGCCTGAGGCAAAAGTATAGCCGGTAATGATATAACCATTGTCTTTTGTAACCTGAATTGAATTGCCACAATCCAATTCTGCATTGCCAATGGTCTTGGTCCATATTGTGTCTCCATTAAAATCAGTCTTTAGAAGCCAGACATCACCCAAACCAGCGCCCGATGAACCAGTCATACCGGTTATTACATATCCATTCTCGGTTATTGCAAGATCATATCCATATTCAACACTGCTATCTCCATATACCTTTTGCCATAATAAATTACCTGAATTGTCAATTTTTAATAGATAAATATCTCCATCCTCATCACCAAATGATTTTGTTGTGCCAGCAATTATATATCCACCGTCACTTGTGCATTTAACAGAATATCCCGCATCATCGCCACTTCCTCCATAGGTTTTTTCCCAAACGCTGTTCCCTAATGTATCAATCTTTATTAAGTAAACATCATTACCACCTGCCCCATACGAGTTTGTAGAACCAACGACTACATAGGAATTATCCGGAGACTTCTGTAATCCATATCCAAATTCATCCCCTGAACCCCCATACTCTTTAGACCAAGAGAATGCAGACCCAATAATAAATAAATGGGGTTCAGACCAATCAGATTCAGAATTATGAATATCCTTTGCCTTTGCCCTTATCTCATAACTACCTATTTTTTCATAGAAATGAGCCATTGATACAGTATCTCCAGAACCAACAAAAGGACTCCAGTTAGACTCTTCTCCATCACCCCAATCAAATTTTATTGAGATACTATCTCCATCCGGGTCAATAGTAAAACTAAAGAATGTATGGTTGTCAACATCGCCCGAATCAGGACCGATAGGGATGGCTGGAATATCCGGTGATTTATTTGACTTACAGCAGAGACACAAAATAGTTATACAAATTATTACTACAAAAATTGATTTTACCTTACTCATTATTGCCTCCTTGATTCACAATTGCTAAATATACATCGTCAATACTAATAGATGTAAATGCACCAGTTCTGAGATTCATAACATATAATCCCCAGAGACCATCAGAAAATGCAGGTGAGACAAGGGAGATGGGAAATTGAAAATTTCCATCAAGATAAAATATTAATGCATCACCAGTATGGATAGTTGTTATGTTATGCCACACATCAGTTGCAAATGTTATATTTTTTGTATAGAATATAGTTTCTAAGCCGTTTTTTATGAGTGAATACCGGATGAGCGATTTTGTTATTTTTATTTCATAATGATTAAGGTCGTTTTGATGCCATAAAAAAATTCCTGTTTGCCAGTCATCACCGGAAGTCCCGGAAACTTTTATTTTAAAACCAAATTGAAAGTTATGGGCCCGGTTGCGGAAGAAAGTGATTGCGGGCATTGTGTCACCAGTATCTGAGCCACTATAAAAATGATTGCCCGTTGTGTCGGATAGAACCTTCCATTCACCGCTTATACGACTGAAACCATAGGGTATGGTATTTATCTCATCGTCTTCAAAATGGAATGTAGTAAAAAAAACAGGATATTGATATAGTTTTGTTCCTGCCCATAGACTTTCATTTTCAATTACAACATTTGTATAATATTTTGTCCGGGCAATTATTTTATATATTCCGGGGTCAATTTTAATAAATGCGAAACAGCCTTCAGCATCACTTGTATCTGATTGAACAATGTTATCATCAGAATTTAATAAATTTACAACAGCACCAGAAGCAACAAGACAATCAGGTTCAAAGACATAGCCTTTGACATCTGCCTTATTAGGATTTTCAGGGTCGTATTTGTTATTGCGCGGTGCATTTATACAATTAAAAAATAACGAAGGCATAATGGCTAGAAAAACTGCAATAATTCTTTTCATATTAAAATTTTATTTTATATTCAATTTTTACAGAGTGCATTTCAGGTATAAAATTTAGAGAACCACCACCCTCATTTGCAATATCAACCTCTTTATTAATATGCAAGGCATCCAGAATACTATAGAAATAGAATCCAGCAAAGACAGAAGAACTTAAGAGAGATATATGGAACCATCTGTTGTAAATATTATAGTAATCATCAATATATTTAATACTATCAGGTCCAAGTTTGAGATAGTCATTTTTTTTATTTTCTGTTTCTATCCAGAAATAGATAGAAGAAACAAGGCTCAGGGATGCGCCGAGCATTATCAATTTACTTTTTTTCTCATCACCTTTGAGCAACTGCCCGGCGCCGGGTATAAAACAAGAACACATTGCAGATTCCTGGGCAATCTCTTTTTTTGCATCATTTAAGATTTTAATCACTGATGAATCCGCATCTTCTTTATTCAATTTGAATTTAGGATTGAGTTTGAGCAGAGACTTGAAATGTTCTTTAGCCGAAATTTTATCATTTATCTTCGCATAACTACATCCCAGGTATTTGAGTGCCTCTATCTTTTCTGTCTCATTAAATTCTGGTAATGCATTTTCAAGGGTCATTATTGTGCCTGTATAATTCTCTTTTTGGTAACAATCCCTGGCAGTATCAATGGCATCATTTTTCTGGGAAAGCAAAATCTTAGAGATTACAAGAATAATAAAGAAAAGTCGCCTCATAGATTTATTGTGATACCGATTCTTGCCCTTCTCGGTGCAGTATATGCTGCGATCCAGTCATCGGTTGCAATGATGAGATTTCTAAAGGAATGGAATGTTTCATAAGGGGTAATTATCCCATCGTGATTGAAATCTGCAGCAGGGCTATAATAGGGATTTGTAATTGGTATATAATCGTTGAAATCCTCGGCATTGATATTCTCAACCTTCATCAGTGGATAATGGGGTGCAACCTCATACCGCTGGTCAAGCAGGTTTATAACCTCCATCTGGATATTGAACGAAGTCCGTCCGATATTAAACTGTTTTGCGATTACACAATCAATCTGGCGCTGGAATGGTAAATGGAAGATATTCCTTTCTTCATATTTACCTAAATAACCCGGAGGGGTGTATGGAAAGCCATTACCAAAATATAAAAGGAGATAGATTGTGGTTTTTAAAGGTCCTTTCAATGCACCCTGGATAAATAACCGGTGGCGCTGGTCAAAATTGAGATAGTAATCCTGTGCTGGCTTGGTGATAGATGTATCTGCATATTCTCCAGCATAAGAACTCGTTCCTCTTGCCCAGGAAAGGGTATAGGAGATCTTGCCCGAAAAGAACTTGTTATTGTATTCCCATATCGTCTCAATCCCTTTTATATTTGCATATTCCATATTATAATACTGAAAATATCCTAATGGCAATGCCACAACATATCTTGTGCCTGTGAGATCAGAAACATCTTTATAAAAAAGATTCATTGTGCCAGTAAAATTTTCTTTTACCAGTCCTTGGAATCCGATCTCATAACTCATAGTCTTCTCCGGAGTCAATTCGGGATTTCCAACGAGTGAGATATAATTGTAATACTGAGGTGCCAGGGGAAGGATTCCATAATAAGAATAGACATAATCATAGAGTGGTGGCTGGATATAGCGACCGATATTGGCACGGAATAGAAACTTCTCGGTTACAAGAAAAGAGCAACCTATTCGCGGTGAAATATTCTTCTTTGGTTTTACACCCTCAACATCAACAGCCCAGTAGTCATACCGTGCACCTAATTTTGCATAAAATCCCTTATAATCAATATTATCCTGGACATAGACTGAATATTCTTTGGGCTGATGTTGATAATCATCAGTAATTGGATTTAATGTGTCACCGCAGACAAAATAGGTGAAGTTGCCAAGGGTCTGATAGATATATTCAGTTCCAATCCTTAATTCATGGTATTGATGGATTTGAAGATTGGTTTTTAAACTGAGATTGTAGACCTCGGAAGACTTTTCCTGATACTGGGGATAGTCACCTTCGCTGATAACCTTATGATAAGTAACACCAAATGGATTGCGATGGGATGCATAGGGCCATTTTAGTGTCCGATAATCACGAAAAACGAAGTCATCAAAAATTCCATAATCACCCTTTTCCCGAACACCATAGGTCCGGACTGTATATAACCTGCTTATTGTGAGATTTAATAGTTTCCGTTCGTCAGGGAGATAATTAATGTTTAATGCCCCAAGATCCCCTTTGCGCATATCTGAGCGATAATGGTCAAGATGGAATTTAAAGAATGGGTCAGGTCCTGAATAGCGGTCAAACTGACTACGGGACTTTGCACCACTAAAACTACATTTTATCTTTCCTGAAGGTGCAAATAACCATTTTGTATAAAATGCATAATCATCCCGTTGTTTATGGGGTAAGATATAAAGCCTTGGGTCCCAGTCATTGGTCTGCATAATATCCATTGATAATAGACCCTGTAAATTATTTGTTGCTGGAAGGTGGACTGTTGATTGGTAGTTTTCATAGCCAAAGTCATAATAAAAAGGCATAATCTTCTCGGTCTTGGCATAAACCCTTCCCTGGAATTTCTTCTGTGGTCTTTCTGCAATCATATTCACAACCCCGGACATTGCCCTGCCATATTCCACATCAAAACCACCAGGCAGGAATAACACCTCGTCAATGATACCCTTGGAGATATTTATTGCAAGATCACCGGTCTGCGGGTCGATTATCGGCACATCGTCAATCATATACTGGACCTCGGTTGCCCTTCCCCCGCGCACATGTAATGCAGTATCAGTATGGGCAACTGCAGCCTGGAATGTGATTATCGTTGGTGTATAATCCACAGGCAGGGCTGCAATCTCTGCCTTACGCACAATCTGGGTGGTCGCAACATAATCCTTTTTTATTGCTGGTGTTTCACCATAGACCGTGACCGGTGCAATTTCTATCGCAGTCCGTTTTAATGTTATATTTAACCTCGTTGTCTGGTCAACTTCAACCACAACATTTTCTATTCTTTTGGTCTGATAACCAAGACAGGAAACTTCTATTGTATATCTTCCTGAAGGCACATTCAATATATAAAAATTGCCATTATCATCGGTTGCCGAACCCATCTCGGTATTCAGGATTATGACATCAGCAAGTGGTATGGGTTCCCTCGTATCTTCATCCCTTACTACACCCTGAATCTTGCCGGTAATTCCACTAAAAAGAAAGACCATCAGTAGAAAATTTGGCATTTTTCCTCCACTTTATTAATAATAGATAAATTTTCGGGATTGTCAATAAGTAACAAAATTTTTGTTAAAGAATCACTTAATAAACAAAAAAGTCTTGGTAGTGACAGAATCTTCGCAATCAAGTAAAAGGGTGTACATACCAGAAGAAAGGTCCTGTAATGAGACCCGTTCCTGGTAACTACCAGCATTTCTATGACCCAAATGAATCACCTCAATCAGCCGACCATCCACACCATAGATTTTAAAGAAGACATTACCTGATTTCGGTAATGTATAATTGATACACAAATAATCACGGGCAGGATTGGGTGAGATATTCATGCCAATTTTGGGGAGGTCTTCGCTCTTTCCTTCAGCAATACCAGTAATTGGTTGTTTGCCCAAATACCATCTTGCCGGGTGTGTGTATTGCCAGCCCCGCCAGCACATCCATATCGGGTCAAGGTCTGCAACAATATCCTGACCAAAGACATAGAAGAATTGAATGTTTACTGTATCAATCCTTTTGGCAAGTTGTGCCAGGCCATGACGATAACCGAAATTTGCTGTGATGTTGCGTGGATTATGCCAGGTCAAACCACCATCAGTTGAATAATTATAATAGAGGTTCCAGAATGCTAAAGAATCAGTTCCTGGACCAGCTTGAGAATGCCACAGACCAATCAGATAATTACCACCACTTGCAAGTGTGGGATAAAAATTTCTATCCAACCCAGTTGATATTTCTCTGCAGGGCTGTCCTGAGCCAGGAGAAACATAAATCTTTCCCAGATACGGATAACTACCATAGATATAATCATTATAATCAACATTATCAAAGATCAATTTTGGCTGTCCATTATCCATCACCACAGCTTGAGTCCAGAAGACCAGATTGGAATCAAAAGGTTCGGACCAGACCATATTATAAATCTGCTCTGGAGTCCAGTTTATGCCATCGGTTGTGGTCCGATAATAGATATTCAGAAGGGTATCATAATAAAAGACATAGGCAATGCCACCATTGTAGTCAAACCCCCAGTATCTACGATAATCAGGATGGATTTGCCCTCCAGATAGCATTATTGATAAATTAGATGTGTAGGTGCGATAAATCAATTTAGTTCGTCCCGAATAATCATCTTCCACGATGCCGATAAAGATAAGATTACCATTTACTAACTGTTTACCAATACAACGCATTGTATTGACAATTCCCGGACCAAGCGCCACTGGATTATCCCAATAAGATGACCACCAGCCACCACTTTCAAACTGACCCGCCATTCCAGATTGGGTGAGGTAGCCGTATGCATAAGAAATATGGGGACCACTACCTGATGTATCAAGACCCGAGGCAATTGAATTAGGATAATGTCCTGCTCCAAATTGCCCGGTATATACGCCAAAGTCATTTATAAATAGAGTAAATAGATTATCGGCCTGTGATACATTTAGATACAGTGCTGAAGCGAAACTGCGACACACGAATTGGATGCCTCCTACCTGTGGGTTGTATCCGAGACACTCCTGAATCTGGGTCCAGGCTGACCAAGCAGTCCCAGAATCAATTGCAAAAAAAATTCTGCGAATTTATTGTGGGTGTATGGGGTAGATTTGGAAATCTATATTCATCAGAAGGTCGTGGTGGGTTTATACTGATATCTGCGGGCATAGTCATTGCTACACCCATTGAATTATGATGACACATAAGAAGGAAATTCTCATTAGTCCTCCATCTTTCTTTCTATTATATTTTATAGTCAAAAAAAGTCAACAGCTTTTAGTCGTGAGCCCATATTTCATGAGTAGGGGCTCACGACGGAAGAATTAAAGAACCGGGAAGCAAGCACTGCCACAACATCGTGGATAGCAGATAAGACTTATTTCTGTTTCGCACTCTCTGTTCTTATCTTCCATACATGTTATTGGTTGTATAATAATATCCATATTTTATCACCACCTTTCATTGATACAACCCTTCTGTTCAAGGACAGTCTTTTCAAGGAATTTGTTTAATAAACTCCAGAAGTGGTCACATATTGCAGCTTTTAATTCATCTTCGTCTTTACATTTTTTTCTTATAACTTGACAACCACCCATACACAGCGGTAAAATTTTACAAGATTTACATGGTTCTACTTCACAAGGGTGCTGGTCAAAAAAATAATTAATGAAATTTTTATTTGGTGTAAACTTTCCATCCGGGTTTAGAGCCCCCACCTCATCTCCGGGATTCAGATGAGAAGTACATTTATACACGCGACAACCAGGACCTATAGTAAATGTATTTATTGTTTGAGCACCACAATAAAAACTCCTAACAGGAAGAGCACTTGGAAATAGGGGATCAACTGCTTCATCTTTTGAACTGGTTATTTCTCTAACCTTTCTATATAAATCTTCATATATATTTGCAGATAAGCCTCTTTCCTGTGATGAATATGCAAAACATTCATCGGTGTAATCTCTCAATCTTCCTGGTCTCACGATGGTATTTTTACCATAAAGCCAGTCTGCCTCTTTCAAAAATTCAAGAATTACATCGGCATTCTCCTTATCCACATTTAACCTTATCTCCACTTGGGGAAAATGTCTTTTTGCTATTACTATTGATTCCCTAATCTTGTGGAATGTTGGACTCCCATTCTTAAGTGGTCTTCTTTTATTATGTATTTCTGCCGGTCCATCCAAAGTAATTTGAATTAGTTTTACATTCAAGTTCACAAGCTCTTGTGCTATATTCTCATCTAATAAATATCCATTAGTAACAATACCTGCCTCGTATTCTATTTTAGAAGATTTTGTTATAGATAATAATTCCATACTCAAATTCTTAATAGTATTAAATGCCAATAATGGTTCACCTCCATACCACGACACAACGAGTGCTTCTGGTTTCCGAATATATATTTCTCGTCTTACAAACTGCAAAATATTTTTACAGTCTTCATCAGTCATAGTATCATTTATTTCCTTTTCAAAACAATAAACACATTTGAAATTACACACCCTTGTTGGCAACAATATAAGAGATAAATTCCTTCCGGAAAAAGCACCTCTATAAAAACGAAATTTTAAGAAACTCAACTCGTCGGTGTTCTCTTCAACGATAAAACCACACTCAACCATTTTTCTAAAAAGATCTCTTCTTCTTTACCTTAAAATAATATCGTTTGGGTTTTCTAATAAGCTTAAAACATCAGTGAGATCTGAATTCAGCACAGAAACAAGTGCCCCGGTATAAGTATTATACAGTAGATGAGTAGAATTATCCTCGCTGTGATACCAATAATTGTATATTGAAGGGTTATATTTAATCGCTATTAGGTTCATTAGTCTCTCCATTCCAATTGGCGTTCTCAAACAAGGATTGAAGAACTCTTTTGATTGAAGATAAATTACTGAATAAAGAAAAATTCGTATAGAAAGAACTACGGTAGGTAGGTAGTACTTCTGATTATCTATTAAAAGCATATATTATTATATTGAAAACAAGATTTTTGTCAAAAGGCCAATTAACTGATGCCATTTCAAAGTGAACGTCCCCTACTCTTAAACAGAAATTTTTAGAATTGAATCCGAAAGGAGGCACCTTCTGACCCCCCATTCAAGATTGGGTGAGGTAGCCTTCATAGATTATTGTACTCTGTAAAAAAAATGTCAATAGGTAAAAGTCAGCAAATCCATATTGACTTAAAACAAAAAATCAGTAATCTTAATCAATGACAAGAAGAAAAATTATAGCAGAGAGGAATGAAAATAGAAAAAAAACATTTAAGACACCTGTTTTTATTATTCAAGGACAGGGAATAATAAATCATATTTACACAATCCTATGTGAACAGAAGGTTTATTTTAAAAAAATACTTTTCCTCGCTGACAAGAAGACCCTTACCATTGGCGGTAATAAGATAATAGAATTGCTCAAGGCTAAAAACATATTGGTTATTAAGAAATGCATCAGAAAGAGTGATATAAAAACCGTAAAAATCGTTGAGCGATTAATTAAAAAACAAAAACCTGACCTGATAATTGGTTTTGGTGGTGGGAAGATTCTGGATGTGGCAAAACTATCTGCGGGTAATAACCGACTGAAGTTTATCAGTATCCCAACAATTCTTTCTAATGATGGTATATCTTCACCGGTCTCAGTGATAACTGACAAAAATGGCATTCCAATCAGCCATTTGACCAATCCACCTTTTGGCGTTATCATAGACTTTGATATAATCAAAAAGGCACCAATGAGACATCTCCGGGCAGGTGTGGGTGATTTGATATCCAATCTTTCAGCAGTATTTGATTGCCGCCTTGCCGAGAAGAGAAAAAAAGAAAGGATTGACTCGCAGATTTTGAAACTGGCAGAAATCGGTGCCAAGAGACTTTTAAAAATAAAGGCGGGTAATATAAAAAGTCTTGAGTTTCTTGAATCTCTTTGTGATGGTCTGCTTAAAAGTGGTCTGGCAATGTGCCTTACAGGGTCTTCAAGACCGGCAAGCGGCAGTGAGCACAAGATAAGCCATTCAATGGATTATCTATTTCCTGGTCGTGATGCACTCCATGGAGAGCAGGTGGGAATTGCTACACTCTGGACAATGGCACTCCAGAAGAATCCTTATTTAAAGGCAGTAAAGAGATTATATAAGAATATTGGATTTCCGTGTTATATATCTTATTTAAAAATTTGTCCTGAAGATATTATTAAAGTTGTTATGTATGCTAAAAAGATTCGTCCCTGGCGTTATACGATTCTGGAAGATAAAAATTTCACTAAAAAAGATTGGAAAGAGCATATTATTGGCTTGATGCCCATAAAAGGAGTTGATTGATTATATGAATAACTTTTCTGAAAACTGGCAACCTAATGAAGGTAAGAAACTGATTATTGATGTCGACGGTGTGGATTATGCGCGGTTGCCGATTAAGACCTCTGTCATCACTCCTCAGGATAATATCTTTAAGATTGTTGAGCAATATGCCTTGCCATATTTACGAGAAGGTGATAAGGTATTTTTAAGTGAGCGGATTGTAGCAATCACACAGGGAAGGGCATTCCCAATAAAGGATATTAAACCATCCTGGCTTGCAAGATTCCTTGTAAGGTTTGTTCATAAATCACCATATGGAATTGGTCTGGGTAGTCCCTGGACAATGGAACTGGCAATACAGGAGGCAGGGATATTGAGGATACTATTTGCCGCATTTTTATCAGCGATAACAAAGCAGTTTGGAATAAAAGGCATTTTTTATATCATCGCAGGCAAATCGGTTGCTGCGATTGATGGACCCTGCCATTATACATTGCCACCATATAATGAGTATGCAAAACTTGGTCCGAAAAATCCGAATAAAGTGGCAAAGGATTTAAAAGAAAGATTCAAATATGATTTTGTAATAATTGATGCAAATGATTTGGGTGTGGCAGTGTTAGGTAAATCGGATTCTAAGATAAGTGATGATTTTTGTAAAAAGGTCTTCCGTGATAACCCACTGGGACAATCAAGTCAGCAAACGCCGATTGCGATTGTGCGAAAAATTATACAGGAAAAGTAATCCTAATATCCTTGGAGGGCAGAGCGATCAAGTTTTTCAAATTCTTCTTCTGCTCCATGTAATTTGGTTTCAAGTGTATGGACATCACAGGATTCTTTTGGTTCTGTCCCTTTAATAAATGGCTCCTCACGGGGTGCGGGACAGTATTCATTTGTGAGTAAACCGGATTTTGGACATATTTTACACCAGATTATACCTTCTGGTACAGGAAAATCATCGGTTATTAGCGAGTCAATCCTGGACATTATTTCACCCCATATTGGTGCTGAGACCACACCACCGGTCGCACCTTTAAAGATTGTCTTATTGTCATCAAACCCAACCCAGACACCAGCAGTGTAATGCGGAGTAAAACCAATAAACCAGGCATCTGAATAGTTATCCGTGGTCCCTGTTTTTCCTGCAGCAGGTCCTTTATAGTATTTTCTTATTTCATAACCTGTTCCACCATCCACAACAGAACGCATCAAATTGACCATAAGATAGCAGGTCTGTTCAGGCAATTTTTTTTCAGTTGCTGGATTATTCAACTCAATTATGGTGCCATCTTTGTTAACAATTTTTCTTATCATTATTAAAGATTTTTCTTCACCGAGATTGGCGATGGTACTGAATGCCTGTGTTAGTTCAGCAAGACTTACTTCGCAGGAACCGAGGGCAAGAGATACAACTGGTAAAAGTTTTGATTTTATTCCTAAATTATAGGCATATTTTACAACGAGGTCAGGACCAACGATTCGAATCAATCTTACCGCAACCAGGTTTCGTGATAAGGCAAGTGCCCTGCGCATCGTTATCGGTCCCAGAAATTTATGATCATAATTTGCTGGACGATAAATACTATCAGGCCCTGCGACTTCAAGGACGATGGGCAGGTCAAGCACCAGATCTGCAGGGGTGAAACCATTATCCAGGGCTGCGAGGAATACAAAGACCTTGAATGAACTACCGGTCTGGCGTTTTGCCTGGGTTGCGCGGTTAAATTTGCTCTGGCTAAAATCTCTGCCACCGATCATCGCCTTGATTTCGCCCTTTCTGTGGTCAGTAATTATCAATGCGCCTTGTAAATAGGGTGTCGTATTTAATGTATCAGGGATACCTGTTGAGTCAATCTTAGTTTTTGTTATCTTAAATTTGTAATCTTTTTCGATCGTGTTTAGATGTTTTTCAAGAACCTCTTCAGCAACCGCCTGGATATTTCTATTGATTGTAGTATAAATACTTGCCCCACTACGATAAAGAAATTCCGTGCCATACTTTAATTCAAGATACCTTCTTAATTCTTCAATAAAATACTCACCGATTGAATGTCCCTTTTTATGCTCTGCAACATTTAATGGCTCATTTACTGCCCTGTTATATTCTTCTTCAGTTATAATGTGGTCATTTAACATATGTTTTAACACAAGATTTCTTCTTGCTTTTGCCTTTTCTGGGTAACGATAGGGAGATAGATATTCTGGGGATTTGGGAAGGGCAACGAGCAGGGCAGATTCACTCAAAGTCAAAGCCGAGACATTTTTATTAAAGTAATAACGCGCTGCAGTGGCAACCCCATATCTACCCTGTCCAAAGTTTACCTGATTCAAATATCGTTCAAGGATTTCATCCTTTGTATATGCCCTTTCAATTCTGAGTGCCAATGCAATCTCTTTTAATTTTCTAAGAACTGTTTTTTCCTGAGTCAGAAACATATTCCTCGCAAGTTGCATCGTTATCGTGCTAAATCCCTGGGCAGCACGGAGGTGTAGTATATTCTGAATTGCAGCACGGAATATTGCCTTGACATCAACTCCCCAGTGTTTATAGAATGTCTTGTCTTCAATACAGATAAAACCCTTTTTAAGATAATCTGGCACATCACTAAGATTTGCTAATTCCCTCCGTTCTATAAAGAATTCAGTAAATAGGCTGTCCTGGTCATCATATACCTTTGTTGAGACCGGCGGTGCATAAAAAGAGATTGATTCAGCCGGTGGAAGGTCATGGATAATCTGGATATAGAGACCAAGTGCAAAACCAGCCATTACAGATAAAAGAATAATTATTGTCCAGCGTAGACGATGGGTCTTCTTTTTATTTGAGGGCATCTTCGGTCCTGACGTCAAATAAATATATTCTTTCTGGAGGAATATTCAGGGTTAATGATTCATCAATTTTTGGTTTAATTGTATCCGGTATCTTTGCATGGATTGTGGTTTTATTAATCTTGCCATAGATATATGTTTCTTCTCCTATTGGTTCAATAATTTCCACCCTGATTTTGAATTCAATCCCGGAACCAATAGTGAAATCGCCCGGTCTTATTCCAATTATTACATCGCGATTTACAAATTTTTCAAATTCGGCATTGAGATTGATTGTAATATCAGAATTGATAAATTTTATTTCATTTAATTCCTTTTTAATAACACCGCTAATAAAATTCATCGGCGGTGTCCCGATGAAACCAGCAACAAATTTGTTCGCAGGCTTTTTATAAAGGGTTATCGGGTCGCTTATCTGCTGAATCCTTCCGCTATTCATCACGATCACCTTTTCACCCAGGGTCATTGCTTCAACCTGGTCATGAGTGACATAAACGATTGTTGCATTCAGGGTTTTATGCAATCGTGACAATTCGCCACGCATTTGCACCCTTAACTTGGCATCGAGATTAGAAAGCGGTTCATCAAAAAGGAATAATTTTGGATTTCTAACAATTGCCCTTCCGAGTGCAACACGCTGGCGCTGACCACCAGATAATTGTCTTGGTTTTCTATTTAGAAATTCTTTTAATCCAAGAATCTCTGCAGCCTTTAAAACCCTTTGTTCGATTTCGGATTTTGGAATTTTCCTCACGCGCAAACCGAATGACATATTTTCAAAAACGGTCATATGGGGATAAAGTGCGTAATTCTGGAAGACCATTGCTATATCCCTTTTATCCGGGCTAACATCGTTTACGCAGATATTATCAATAAATATCCTGCCATTTGATACCTCTTCCAATCCTGCAATCAATCTCAATATGGTTGTTTTGCCACATCCTGATGGTCCCAATAATACAACAAATTCCCGGTCATTTACTTTAAAATTTATATCCTGAACAGCGATTATATTTTTTTCGTAGACTTTGGATACATTTTCCAATTTTAATTCAGCCATTTTTATGGAAGGTGATTGTCAAACGCAGAATTTTCTCACTGAACCTTACAAATAATTTTCAGCAATTTTATCAATGTGTTGCGTAAGTCAGTCCTGGATACAAGGAGATCAATCATTCCGTGTTCCAGCATAAATTCAGAGCGCTGGAATCCCGGGGGCAGTTTTTCACCAATTGTTTGTTCAATAACCCTGGGACCGGTGAATCCTATGAGGGCACCGGGCTCAGCGATTATTATATCACCCAGTGATGCATAGGATGCCATTACCCCAGCCATTGTTGGATGGGTAAGGATTGAAATATAAGGCACTCCTTCTTTTGCCAGAAGGGCAAGTTCTGCAGATGTCTTGGATAGTTGCATTAAGGAAAATATCCCTTCCTGCATACGTGCGCCACCAGAAGTGGAAAGAATGATCAAAGGTTTTTTCTCGGTGCGTGCAAGCCTTATCGCCCTGGCTACTTTTTCACCCACAACCGAACCCATACTGCCACCCATAAAGGCAAAATCCATTGTCGCAAAGACAACTGGAATCCCACCGATCTTTGCCCTTCCATATACCAGCCCATCTTTCAGTTTTGTATTTTGCTGGGCGGATTTCAATTTTTTCTTGTAGTCAGGAAAATCAAGGGGGTCAAGGGGCTCTATATTCGCATCGAGTTCTTCAATCATCCCTTCATCAAGGAGCAGGGCAATATAATCACGCGCGCCTATACGAAAATGGAAATTACATTTAGGACAGATCCATATGCGCTTTTCCAGTTCACTTTTATAAAGAATCTCACCACAACTTTCGCACTTTACCCAGAGCCCTTCGGGTAATTCCAATTTTTCTTCAGGCTTTGCCTGGATTTTCTTTTTAAACCACATAAACGCCCCTTTTTATCATAGCAACTCCGCAATCTGGACTACATTGAGTGCGGCCCCTTTTCTGATGTTATCTGCAACTATCCACATTGTCAATCCATTCTCAAAGGCAAAATCTTTGCGGATACGACCAACAAAGACCTCATCCTTACCCGCGACTTGAACAGGCACAGGATAATCCTGGTCTTTTTCGCATAATATAACACCTGGCGCATTCTTCAAAATTTCCTTTGCCTCTTCAACTGAAATTGGATTTTCAAATTCCACACTAACTGCCTCACTGTGTCCATAAAAAACTGGAATTCTGACACAGGTAGGACTCACCAGGATAGAATCATCATCAAAGATTTTTCGTGTCTCATTGAGCATCTTCATCTCTTCACTTGTATAACCAAGTTCATTGAATCTGCCAATCTGTGGTATGATATTTGCACCAATTTGATGCGGGAACACACTATCTTCAAATTTCGATACCATCTGCTCCGCAGCAATATATTCAAGTTCTAATTTTAATTCTTCTACTGCAGATTTACCATATCCAGAAACTGATTGATATGTGGCGACAAAGATGCGTTTTATTTTTGCCTTTTTATGTAATGGGTAGAGAGGCACAAGCATTTGAATTGTGGAGCAGTTTGGATTGGCAATGATTCCTTTATGTTCTTTTATTTTATGAGGATTTATTTCAGGAATAACGAGCGGAACCTCTGGATCCATTCGAAATGCAGGAGAATTATCAATGACTATACTTTTTTCCTTGAATCTGGGGATAATCTCCCTGGACAGGGCTTCATCAAGACAGCCAAAAACAATATCAACCTTTCCGATGAATTCTTCGTATGTGGAAGAAACCTCATATTCCTGGTTGCGAAAAAACACTTTTGTCCCTTCGCTTCGTTCCGATGCAAAAAGAAAGAGTTCTTGCACTGGAAACTTCCGTTGCTCCAGAATCTTTAAGACTTCCTGACCAACAAGTCCGGTTGCACCAAGGATTAAGATTTTTCTCATAAACAATATTATATCCATAAAAATTGTTCAGTCAATAACTGGATATGCTAATCTGCGTTATTTGGTTTCACGGCAAATGTTTTACGAATTTCTCTTAGAAAAAGACAATGGTAATATTAAACAAAAATTTATCTTCATCCGTTAGGTTTAGAAGGAGACGATAGGGTTAAATCCAGCTATAATAAATTGTGTTCAGAAAAAGAATAGTATCCTTCTTCAGCAATAATAATATGGTCTATTATCCTTATTCCCATCAGATCTCCAGCGCTTTTTAACCTTTCAGTAATCTTCAAATCATCCTCTGATGGTTTTAAAATCCCACTTGGATGATTATGGATCAAAAATAATCCACTTGCATTCTCAAGAATCGCAAACTTAAAGACCTCTCTGGGATGTGTAAGGCTTGCATCAAGTATCCCTTTTGATATTGTTGTATCTTTTATTAAGGCATTCTTACCATCAACCGCAGCAACCTTGAATAACTCCTGTTTTAAACTACCGATTAGAGGGGCATAATAATCATAAAGGTCCTCAGGCTTTGTGAATTTTATCAACTTCTCCTGTTTCTTTGAATAGGAACGTCTGCCCAGTTCTAATGCAGAAAGGATTGTGATAATCTTTGCCCTGCCCAATCCTGGAATCTTTAAATTTTCAATCTCCTTGACCGATTTTTCCGCAAGTTTTTTTAGACTGCCCACCCTGATGAGAATCTCTTTGGCAAGGTCCAGTGCTGAACAGTTCTTTACACCCTTACCAATGATAATTGCCAGAAGTTCTGCATCAGTGAGGACATAACTTCCCTGTCCATAGAATCTTTCACGCGGTCTCTCACTTATAGGCCAGTCCTTTATTTTCATCCCTAAATTTTATCTGGCATAGATTAAGATCATTTAATTAAGGTTGCCCTTATGACAAATCCAGCAAGGGTGATGGAAGAGGTGGACATCAATTTTATGAGAATATTCAAAGAAGGGCCAGATGTATCCTTGAATGGGTCACCAACTGTATCACCGACGACTGCTGCCTTGTGTTCCTGCGAACCCTTACCACCCAAATTACCTTTTTCAATATACTTCTTTGCATTATCCCAGGCACCACCACTATTTGCCATCATCAGGGCAACGACGAATCCAGAAACGAGCGCACCCGCGAGAATTCCCACAACACCATTTGGTCCCAGAAAGATTCCCACAATTAACGGAGAGAGGATTGCCAAGAGAGAGGGTAGTATCATTTCTTTCTGGGCTGCCTTTGTGCAGATACTCACTGCCCTTGCATAATCAGGTTTTGCCTTTCCTTCCATTAGCCCTTTTATCTCTTTGAACTGGCGTCTCACTTCAAAGACGATCATACCCGCAGCCCTGCCCACTGCCTTGAGTGTTAACGAACAGAATGCAAAGGGCATCATTGCACCGATGAATAACCCGGTGATGACTGCAGGATTTGTGATTCTTAAATCAAGATGCATACCCGCAAGTTCAACCTGGTCACGGTATGCGGCGATTAGTGCAAGTGCTGTGAGCGCTGCAGAACCGATTGCAAAACCCTTACCAGTTGCAGCGGTTGTATTTCCTAAGGCATCGAGTGCATCAGTGCGCTGGCGCACCTCAGGTGGAAGTCCTGACATCTGGGCATTTCCACCAGCATTATCTGCAACCGGACCATAAGCATCTGTGGCCAGGGTAATACCGAGTGTAGAAAGCATTCCTACTGCGGCAAGCGAAACTCCGAAAAGCCCTAAATTTGGATTACTAAGCCCACCACTTAGATAGTATGCACATAAGACAGCAATAACAACCGCAATCACAGCCGGTGTAGTAGATAACATACCAACACTTATTCCATCAAGGATAACGGTTGCAGGGCCGGTCTTTGAACTATCCGCAATACTTTTTGTTGGTGAATAATTATCCGAGGTAAAGAATTCGGTGTTGAACCCGATGAATACACCGGCAACGAGTCCGGCAAGTATTGCCCAATACAAGCCGAAATGTTCAGGCAGGAGGTATTTTATGACCACTGCAGAGACGATGGCGATGAGGATACTTGAAGTATATATGCCGCGCCTTAGCGCAGTCAATAATGCACACTGGGTTGCATCCTCTTTTGTGCTCACAAGGAATGTTCCGATTACAGAACACAGGACACCAACCGTTGCCATTACCTGGGGAACGACAACGCCCTGAATTCCGAGTCCTGCAGCAACGGCAAGCGCCATTGTTGCAATGATTGAACCTACATAGGACTCATAAAGGTCAGCACCCATTCCTGCCACATCACCAACATTATCACCGACATTGTCTGCAATGACTGCGGGATTGCGCGGGTCATCCTCAGGAATTCCTGCTTCAACCTTTCCCACCAGGTCTGCTCCAACATCTGCTGCCTTTGTAAATATTCCACCGCCGACACGGGCAAACAATGCCTGGAAAGATGCACCCATACCAAAACAGATCATCGTTGAGGTGATATTCTGAATCTTCTGTGCCTCAGGTAGATTCCTGTAAATCCAGTTTAACAATACAAACCATATACTCAAATCCAGTAAACTCAAACCGACAACTACAAATCCCATCACACCACCAGCTGCAAATGCAACTCTCAGACCACTATTCAAACTCTGACGCGCTGCATTGGCAGTCCTTGCTGATGAATTCGTTGCCTGAGTGAGCCCGATAAAACCGGATAATCCAGAGAAAAAACCACCAGTGATGAATGCGAACGGCACGTAGATCGGTAACATTCCACTCAATGCTATGAGCAATAAAATAACAAATACAATTGCAAAAAATATGGCAACAACACCGTATTGTCTCTTTATATATGCCCTTGCACCTTCACGCACTGCCTGTGCAATCTCGCGCATCACATCGGTCCCTTCGTCAAATTTTCTTACGCTCAAGGACAGATACCAGGCAAATAAGAGCGCAAGGATTGAAGCGACTGGCGTGAGCCAGAATAATGGATGCATCTGACCTCCTTTTATTTTAAAAAATCTGAATATTATATAGAAAATCAGAATGAAATCAAGATATTTTGGAAAAAATTTATAATAGCTTTTCCGGAACCGGGAAGCCTCTCCTGCATTCATACGAATAAGGAATTTTAAATGATGAAATTTGGTTGATGAAGGGGGTAAAGGAGTTTAAAGTTTGAGTAATGTATTTAAGACTAACTTCTTACTTCTAATTTCTATACTCACTTCTTCACTTAATTACTAATTTCCATATTTTTAAGTATTTTCTCCGTATGTATACACTTGCCTATTGATGGATGAAATTTTATGAATATAATTTATCATAGTTTTATCATAGTCTACGGGGTAGATATGGTTGACTTCAATCATAAGGAGAGTCAAACTCTCTCTCGGAGGTTATTGTCCTTTTTTAACAACTATTTGCAAATCAAGGAGGCTTTATGTCTAGGATGGCTTTAACGATATTTGCAATCGTTTGTTTATTTTATCATTGTTCAAAAAAACCAGAGGAACCATCCTCAGTCTTAGAAATTGATGACTGCCCCTTATCATATCAACTTGATAGCGATGAGAGTTTAAAAGTGCATATTAGGTATGTAAATAAGGAGAATGTGACGTTGTGTATATGGCTTAAAGGATTTGGGGGAAGGGATTCGGTTAATACTTTTACCAGTGATTATGTGCAAGTTGACCCCACTCCCACTCCATCAACTGTATCTGTTTCTTGGAAACCTATAGTTCCCGCGATTTACGAATCTGGGCTTTACAATATTGTAGCTTATATGGACAGGATCTTCTGGAATGAGAATCCTGCATTTTCTTCCGAACAGGCAAAACAATGTCTTTTCTATAGGAGTTCGGAGCATTATTTTCTTTATAAATGGTCGGGTGACCGTCAGCGGGTTAGAAGTGGCGAAAGTCTAAATGATACTGTAGCCTACAGAATACGATGTTTGGTGAAAGATAGAATAGGTACAGGTGTGGATAATAAGCGGATTATATTTAGCACAAATAAAGGATACTTTTTGGAGAGCAATAATAAAATTTATGAAACAGTGACAAAAACAGAACAAGATATTCCTGGTATTGCAAGTGTTGCTTTAGTTTGTGATGAACTATCAAATCCGTCAGATTCCTTTGATTATGAGGTTACTGTTTCTACTGATAGTGCTATGGCAATAAGATATAAAGTGCGCTGTAGTAATGATGAAGACTCTTCGTGCTTGCAAAGTCCCTATTGTCATAAGCGATTGTCGTATCCGGATGGCGGAGAAATAAAAGGTGATAACTTTGCTGATGGAACGATTGAAGATCCTCATTCCGGTTTCATGAATAATTACAAAGATATAAAGTTAGAGATTGACTATGATCCGAATGTGGTTACTAACCAAGAGTTAAATTCAATTCTTGATTATGCAAAATTTGCGTTGGAATCAGCCAAGGAAATCTCAAGTGGACCATATCTTGAATGTAGTTCAGGAATTAAGGTCACTATAAATCCCACCTGGGGTCCTACTATTTTTCCTGATTCTATAGATTCAATTACAACCTGTAATTACCTCCAACAGACCAGAAACTTCAAAGACCATATTCATTGCTTGATTGCAACACGGCAAGTAGGGCACCCTCAGCGAAATGGTTATTCATTTTTAAAATATTATTATCCAACTGACGGTAATTACAGTCGGCGCATCTTTTTTGTCGGTAGAGGCTCAAGTGCTTTGGGGATACAGGATTCTTTAGATAGATGCGGCGCAGTGATATTTGCAAAAAGAATAAAAGACACCTGTCAGATTGCTAATATAAATTTTTGTGAATATGCTGGAATGGTTCTTGCACATGAAATAGGGCACTCTCTTATGCTACATCATACCAATGTACACTCCTTTGGCAAGAATGTCATGAGTATGCAGGAATTTCCTATAGATCAATTTGTTATTGACAGCTTTAATTTCTTTAATATTAAGAGTTTAGATGATGCTGAGATGGGGATAGGGCAAACACCAATTATTTCTGGACTCTCCACTCGTGAGCAAGGTGGAGTTAAACGGTTGGTTTTAATTATTTTGACAAACAAGGAGGCAAAATGAGTATAAAAACTTTGTTTATGCTGGCCGGATTAACTCTTATGGGTAATGATCCAATACCACCAAAAGTATTAAGCGAAATTTTAATAATCACGCAGAATGCGTTGGATTATGGCAATCCGGCCAATGAGTTACATGGTAGCAATGTAATATGCCATTTCGTAGATAAAAATCGTATTGATGTTGCTTGGATTTCTGAAGGCCCAGGCAGTTTAGATTGGTTTTATAATTATGTTCGTATTGATACATTGGGACAGATTCAATTAGACCTTAGAAGTTTCAAAAAAATGAAGTGGTGTGGGGGGAAATACGGTATGGATAATTTCGATTGGGAATCAGGGGTGCCAAATCTTGACTTTGTTGTAGATGAAAAGGGAGCAGCCTGGCTATTCTATTCGTATGATATTGAATCAATTTATGGGTGGCACATAGGCTGGATAGAACTTGACTCTCTTGGTAATAAGGTATGCGAAGGGACTTACGATAAATTGGCAGAGAGATTATTTTTATGTTGTCCCTCTAATACTTACGACTTCCACCTAATGTGGGGTGGTATATGGCATCCATCGTTAAATACTTACTATAACCCTTCGCTGAGAAAGGCGCGAACTCTAACGGAATTTTATAAAAAATTCCTCCTTCCTTCCCCAGTAGCTTTAGTAGAAGCAAACGAAAATCTCCTGATTGCATTAAGTTATAATCCATCCTTCCAATCCATTTATTACCAACGAATCTCAAGTGAAGGGGAGTTACTATCGTTTGATTCTTTAGATATTAACAAAGCGACTTCTGTCCTTTGGGAAAATGTTGGTCTCCCAGAGTTTTATGAAGCTTATCATTATGATAGTTTGATATACTATTTAAAAAGCAGTGCGAGCTCTTTAATTCTCATTGTATTTAATACGAATGGCAAGGTTGTTATGCCTAAAGAAAAGATAAAAGGGCGGGTTTTGAATATTGAGCAGATGCCTAATGATTCTAAGAAATTTATAAAAATACGCAACGGCATTGTTTACTATTTTGGGGTTGATAATAAAGGCAATTTATATTATTGGAGTAGCAAAGGTGAAAAACAATAGGGGGTAATATGCGCAAATTATTGACCATACTGGGGATTGTTTCAGCGTGTTTTGGTGTCTTTTATCCACAAAGTTATCAAGGATATCATAAAATTACTGGTGCAATTACTCAAGCAGGAATTGAACGGCGGTTGTTTTGTCGACCTCAGGGTTTTGTTTACACTTTAGGTTATGGTGGCGGGGTTGGTTTTTGTGTAGATGAAGGCTGGCATCGGGTGGTTTATGGCAAAGAGGGAGCGGATTGGTTAAAAGCCTGGGGTGTTTATTCAAGTGGTAATGATGGTTTTAAATGTCCGGTTGGAGTTTGTGCCGACTATCACCGGAATATCTATATTGCTGATGCGGGTAATGGAAGGATTGTAAGATTGAAATACAATCCTGAAGATGATGAGTTAGAATTTGTAACCACTATTCCCATAGGAAGCAGTGGCTCGGTGTGGGATATAACCTTTGAGGGTGGTAAATTCTATGTTACTGATCCAGTAAATCATCGTATTTATAAACTTGATACTACTGGCACAATTTTAATCTCTTACGGAACAAAAGGGAGGGGTGTTGGACAATTCTGGGGGCCGAAAGGTATTGCGGCCTGGGCTGGAAATATTTATGTAGCAGATGAGTGGAATAAGAGGGTGGTATGGTTAATAGATAATGGTGACCATTTTGAATGGAAGGGTTCTCGTTATCTCACAGAATGGGATTATCCGCAAATCCGTGATGTGGATGTAGATAATCAGGGATTTGTCTATGTGGTTGACTATAACAACGCCCATATTTTAAAATTCGCTCCAGATTTATCGCAATTATTGTTGGTCTTCGGAAGCGAAGGATATGGTGCGAATCAATTTTATCATCCAAGCTTTATACACATTAGAGGTAATGATGTGGTAATTGTTGAGGAGTGGGGTGATTCTTCAGGGATCCAGTATTATGGAATAAAAGTTGGCATCACTGAAGCCAAGATAATGATTGATAATTTTGATGCCACAGAGCAGGGCACTAACTTTTATTTTAAGCTTGATGGCCAGGCAAGTATCTCTGTAGGTATAAGGGATAGTCTTGGGCATGGCGTAATTACTCTAATTAAAGATAGTCTAATGGATTATGGGGCGCACTATGTGCAATGGGATGGAAGGGATACAAGTGGTAAAGTGGTCTTGCCAGGTAAATATATTTGTGATATTTGTGCCGTAAGTGGTTCAGATGTGCACGATGTCCATTTAGTCTTTCATGTCAAAGGCACGATTAAGTCAGGCGCCCTTTCACCCACTGAGCACTGGACTGAGGAGGGGGAGCCGAAAAATAATTGCAGTATCGCTATTCTCGCAGTATCATCCGCCATACTGTGTGGCGGATTTGCAGGAATCGTTTTTCACTTGCCTATTGATGGATGAGAATTTATGGAGATAATTTATCATAATTTAAGGGGTAGATATGGCTAACTTTAATCACATAAGGAGAGTCAAGCTTCCCCTCTCGGAGGTTATTGTCCTTTTTAACAACCACAAAAATTTTTTGCAAATCAAGGAGGCAGAATGAGATTAGATTTTAAGGCAGACATTGCCTATAACTATAAATTTGGTATGCCCCAATTTAGCCCTGAAGAGAAAATCACCGACCATATTGGCTATCTCTATTTCAGGTATAATCTACCAAGCAAGGATTAATACCAATATCTAAGGAAATAAAATGAGCAGGATGATTTTAATAGTGTTTAACTTTACAAAACAGGGGATGGCAATATGCACTTGGTCATTAACAGGGGGTGTTTTATGGACATAAATTATCATTATTTGAGGGCCTTTATGTCAGAATTCAAACTTAAAGAGAATCGATCTTCTTTCGGGGTTCCATTGGCTTTTGAGCCCATCAACTCGTCAACAAAAGTCGTTAAATTGTTTAAGCAGAAGATGGCGAGATGCAGAGAATGGTTTTGTCGATTCTTGCTTTTTTCTTTTTGTGGCAGAGATGCAATTGTTAAAATATTCTATACATCTAAAGGAGGGATATGATAGCAATTGTGAATACTTTAAAAACAGGTGGAGCAAAATTATTTTTAATAATAATTGGCACAATTGTTTTACTTGGGCAAGTACGTTTTTGTGAGGAAGAAGACCTCTCTAAGAAACAAGTATGGGTTGAGTATGATGCGATGAACGGATACGCTGATTTGTCGTTCGATGTTTTTAAAGATGAACTCAAAACTGCCGACACAACCAGACGTTTAAATGTAGTGGAAGACCCTTTTGGTGGTCATAATATCGATCCTAATCCCGAGTATCTAACCGATAGTGCATGGAATGGCGAGGATTCAATTAAATTATTCTTGGAAGATAATCGTTCTATAATAAATTTATTTACCGATGATTCACAAGGCGTCTATATTTGCGCCGTATGAAGAATGATTCGTCATTATATGAGTAACGGAGCGTGGAAAGTGGATAGTGCTTTATCAGGGAGAATATATCATGATACCATACCTACGGTTTATAATGAGGCAACGATCGCCATCGCTGTTTCAACAATTATTGACTCCAGCAATCAGTATGATATTAAGCCCTACTACAATATAGAATTTTCTGTTGCTCACGAGTTGGGTCATTCTTTTAATCTTGAACATTGCACCGCGAGTTGTATAATGACAACAAATGTTCCTTGGAATATCTACTATACTAGTTTTTGTCTTAGTTGTAGAGAGAAATTAAAGGAAAAAAGACCTTAAAAGGAGGAAAAAATGGGTAACAAAATCAAATATTTAATCCTATCGTCTTTTTTTATGATGGCAGTCGCAGAAGGGCAAGTGTATCTGCCAGCCTTTCGGATTGAAATTTGGCGCGATACATTATGTATAGAAGAACCAATGGTCCTGAAATGTTGGTTAGTTAACAATAATAATGTTCCTATAAAGGTTTGGGACAAAATGGCGGTAAGCCTAATTACTTACGGATACATCAATTTTTATTTAATTTCAAAAAAAGATACCACCCAATATAAGATAGGAATTCATGATAACAGTCGACAATTGCCTTCATTTGAAATACCAGCAATAGATTCACTATATTGGTATTCCATCTTGGCCTGGCATAATTTTGTTTGTACGCCAATCCGCAATTTATCACCCGGTCAATTTGAAATTTATGGTGAGTATATGCTGACGGTTAAAGATATTCTTGCTGATTCCTTTTGTTTTCCGGTTATTCGATCAAATGAAGTTTCGTTTTACGCAGTTGGAATACCGGATTCCGAGAGAACCATTTATGATGAATGGATACCACTTACTCATGATTATTTCTGGTGGGGTGAGCGCTTTGAGCGGTGTTGGGTGAGAAAAGATTATAATGAGACATGCAAAAGGGTTGCTGAAACCAAATCAAGATTTGCCATTTATGCCCATTACATATATTGCAAATCTACCGGGGATAAAAAGGCAATGCAGGAATTCTTAAACAAATATCCCCAGGCTCCACTATCCGAGATGGTCGAATTTATGCTTGATCGAGATAAGGCGAGAAAAAAATATCCGTTCAATGCATTTGCTAGATGAGTTAATAAAGGAGGACAAAATGTTCAAGGAACTTATTGGTTTATTAGTAATTATGTTGGCACAAGGATTTGCCGGCCTAATGCCAATGCCTTTGATAACCGAACCCCATCCCATTCAGCGATTTAATTGGTCTGAAGCTTATGAACATCTACGCGGTAATCTATTTGACCAGTGTTGGGGTATTTCAAAGGCAAAGATTAGAAATCAGCCTTTAGAGACCTGGTTGATTGCGATTACCGATGATGTCTGGGATAGAATTGTATTCTTCAAAGGGGTGGATAGCGTAGGACATCGGTATGCCCACTGGATAAAGAAGTATGGCAAAACAGGAAGTGGCGTTGGCGAATTTCAGCATCCCCGTGGAATTGCAATTGATACTTCAATTTATACCAATCAACCTGAAAATTATTTTCTTTATATTGCAGACCGGACAACAATCGCATTGTTCGGCTCTTCTATAATGCCTTGCAAGAGAGTATTTATTTTTATGATGCCAATATTGGGGTTGGGATACTTGATCATCCTGAAGATGTTGAGTGCATCTCAATCAATGGCACAAGTGCCTATCTTGTCATAGCCGATTCAAGATACCACCGAATAGTGTTATACAAGATTGCCCCTGACCTTACACCATATTACATCTGTGCGTATGGTTCTTTGGGTAACGGGATAGGCGAATTCAGAGAGCCCATCAGCGCTTGCATTGTGCCTTGCACCGATTCTTCAGGAATATACCGCATATATGTTGTTGACCCAGGGAATTATCGGATTGTTAGTTTAATTTTTAATTCTACTACAAATAATGTGGCCTGGGAAAGGAGCTTCACTGATGAGACAAAAAGGGCGTCATTCTGGTCGGTAACTTCTAATCCTTATTATTGTGTCTATGTCACCGACCGATTTCAACATAAAATTTGGGTTTTTACACATGGTTTAATCGAACTCCTTTATACCTACAAAAATAACGAAGAGGTATTTGAGGCACCGATAGATTTATGTATTTATCAAGACGAAATTTGTGTGACCGAGCTTTGGTCTGCCACAACCGGCATTCAATATTTCAAAATCATTCCTGAAATCAGGGAGTTTTATCCAGAGCCACAGAATTTTGATGCGACTGAGGATTCGGTAAAGATAAATTTTCGGGTTGATGAAACTGCCCATTATTTGACGATGGAGGTTGCCGGTAGAAGTCTTTTTGAGAATCAATATTTTACACCCGGCCATTATTCACTCTATTGGGATGGCAGGGATACCCTTGGTAAAGTCA